>MDTB01204301.1_pt1 | contig 11221 bp, 29 predicted proteins | sample 811161 | NCBI WGS metagenome assembly MDTB01 (sample SAMN05326650, study PRJNA326480) | marine metagenome | isolation source: seawater | place: Mediterranean Sea | collected 2009
CCGATCAACTTCATAACCATATTCAATCCCTTGTGCGGGATAGCATTGATGAAGCCGAAGTCGTAGGGTCGTTCCTCCCAACCATCGAGTGTATCGATGTTTTCCTTGATTTCAATGTGGGCTGGTGGTAGCATCATAGCAGGCTCCTGATTATAATGCTCAGTGGCCTCAACGTGATACTGCGTTGGAAATAAGGTTAAATCATACTCTAATCGCCATGGCCAATCCTGCCATCCTTTGTTAAGAGATGTGGGTGGGTCCCAGATCCTGCCAATGTTGATCCAATTGGTAAACTGGCGTTGATTAGAATAGTTGAAATCGGCGGGGCCCAAGTCACCAAAATGAATGACAGCATCCCATCGGCCCTCTTCATGACCTTCGGAAAGGAACTGGAATAGCCTCGCTCTGTTAGCATCATAATCTTGGTGACTAAGATATTCGTTTTCAGAACCTGCAGTATACTGCAGATCGGGATCATACAATCGGGTGACAGGATAAGTTATATCGATAGCAGAATCGATAGCATCATGAGGATAGAAGCATACTACTTCTACATCTGCCCCATCTTGGATCAGTTTAGTTACAAAGTGATGACCCTCAAGTTCAGCACCGCCAGCAAAGGGTAACCATAACCTGCTTACATACAGGATTTTTAACCCTTTTAACTTAGCCATGCTTACTCACCGCTTAGGATGCTTATATCATTACTTACCATTCTGCTAACCATTTCCTTAAGGTCTACCTTAGGTTCCCACCCTAAATCTTGCTTAGCCTTATTATAATTTCCCCTTAGAACATCTACTTCTGCGGGTCGATAAAACCTTGGATCTTGAGTAACATAATCACTCCAATCCTCGATATCGATAGCAGCAAAAGCCAGATCTAAGAACTCTCTGATAGAATAGGTATCACCAGTAGCCAAGACATAATCTTCAGGAGTGTTGTTTTGTAGCATCCTCCACATACCTTCGACATAATCAGGAGCGTATCCCCAGTCACGTTTGGAATCTAAATTACCGAGGCTGATACTATCGGCTAAACCAAGGTGTATTCGGGCCACTGCGTCAGTTATCTTTCTGGTAACGAACTCGATACCACGTCTTTCGGACTCATGATTAAAGAGGATACCACTACAAGCAAACATATCATAGGACTCTCGGTAGTTCTTGGTAATCCAATAAGCATATAGTTTAGCGACTCCATACGGGGATCGGGGATAGAAGGGTGTGTTCTCGTTAGCAGGGTTCTCTACCATTTTACCATACATTTCTGAGGTGCAGGCTTGGTAAAACCTGATAGCAGGATTATATTCTCTGATAGCCTCCAGCATTCTAAGTGCTCCCAGAGCGTTAACATCACCAGTGGATTCAGGGATATCCCATGATACTCCTACAAAGGATTGGGCTGCTAAATTGTAAACCTCATCAGGATCGGATTTCTGCAAGGCTCGATACAAAGAGTTCTGATCAGTCAGATCGCCATCAATAAAATGGAAGTTTGGTTCATCGATCAGATGAGAGGTATTAACTCTATTTCTATGGCTGGTTCTTCTTTCTAAGCCCCAAACGGTATAACCTTTAGTTAGCAGTAAATCTGCTAAATGTGAACCGTCCATACCATTGACGCCAGTGATTAGTGCTGTCTTCATGTAAGGTAGTGGTAATACTACCTACTTATACGTTTGGTTAGCGTAAGGAATAAAAGGCGGGAGAACCGAGTGCGGGAAGAATAGAAACGAAGACCCGCTTTACCAGTGAAAGAGGAACGTTCTCGGTTTTTAATTGGTAAACTCCCATGTGTTTGTGGTTCGGGTGGTGTAGTGTCGCAAACGGGGGTATTTGTTGCTAAAGGGTGAACCAATTCCTCTAATGGCTTGTTATGGCGACCACGCTTATATATCTTTACTCTCTGGTAATCATAGCCTTGACTGTGGGATGCTTGGAACTCCATTCGTAAATATAGGGTCGGGAAGGCCGAGTCTTATATCTATGTAAGATCCCACGCTTATGCCAAAGGTTAAGAACATAGGATGCTGAGGCAACTGCCTTAGAACCATGCCATCGATATTTGTTTTTCTCAGAAACATCGGCGGCAGTTAAACCGACGGGGGATTGATAGACAGGTAAGAGATAGTGATAATCTCGCTCACCCTTTCGATCGTGATTACGCATGGCTTTGCGACAATCAATAGAACAGAAATGAGAGTGGGCATATTGATTATGTTGTCTAATAAGTGGGAATGGATCGGCACAGGTCTGACAGATAACTTCTACGGCTGGCCATTCACCGTCTTTAGTGGAAAGCCCTTGCTGATCATACTCATAACAATAACGGCTACAAAACCCCTCATAAGAGTAGTTACGACTGGACCTACCCATAGTATAAGACTTACTACAAACCTTACAATTATCCATAAGTAAGAAGGTGGATACCACCTATTTATATTATCAGCCATACATAAAATCTTCGTTGGGTGTGTCTACTTCTTCTACGGTATAGACACGAGCCAAGGTCTGCTCTAATAGATCGACAGCAAAGATGTGAACTACTGGAGCATCGACCCCATCGATATTCGCTAAGATCCATTTAGCCAGTTTATCGGTGGTGGATTGGAATAACTTCATGAAATCTTCTTCACTCAGCACTTTATCAGTAATGATGCTTTCTTTGAGAATGGACTTAATATCAGGTTTAAGTTCACCTGTGTAAGCATCAGGGTTACCATCTAAGGTTTCAAAGTTATCAAATATCCCTTCTCGTATCCTTAACATTTGGCGGTGGACTTGGCGTTCAGTGAGTTCCATAAAAGGAAAGTATTCACTAACCTACTTATACCTATGTCCACGAAGGAGAAATCATCATGGTTTGGGATCGCCCTCCACGGTTTCCTTTGGCCTCAAAACTACGGGACGGGGCATCGACGAATACCTTGGCTGTTAGCACACAATCGTGCATACAATAATCTAAAACAAGGCGATACTGCTTCTCAGCCCACTGTTTAGGAGCATCTGCGGCAGCCATGGTTTTGCTATCACTTGTGCCATAGATCCCTGCGACCAATGATGCTAATGAAAAGCGGAAGCCATATTGCTGACGAAGCAAATGGCAGATATCTATATGCTGACCCTCTTCTTCGAAGATCTGCAAGATATCAGAACAGTTAGCACCACCGTCTTCTAAATGCTTATTTAGGATGGGTAGATCGAAACCCAATCCATTCTTGGTAACTAAGGTATAACCTTGCTTATGATAGGTTTTAAGGTCAGATTCTAAGGTTTCTAAGGGTCTGATAGCATATCCTACTAACTCAGGGTCTACGTCAACCACCTGATCAGGATCGGTAACATAGTAAATACCCATGCCAGAATCGACACCTTCATCAATCCAGAAATCATAGAGGCAAACACAAGAGGTTTTCCAACCAGTTGGGTTGCCAAAAGCGAGACCCTCGGCCTCCATATCAAGATTTGAAGTTTCGATATCAAGACTTATGTAGCGACTCATCGTCATCACCCTCCTCTTCCAGATCTGATGTATCCATAGTGAACGAGAAGTTCGGATTATCAATATCAGAGAGGTTGATTTTAACGCTATCAGCAGCATCTTCCATAAAACCACGGATCAGATCCATGAAAGGGTTAGAATTGTAGTTATCCTCAGGATGGGAGTATTGATCACCCACGTTATCCATCCATTGGTTAAACAAAGCCAAGATTTCAGATTTAGTGAGAGCGATATGCTTCATCTGTTCAGCGATGCCTGCAAAGTAATCGAGGTTATGCAAGTAATGACGAATGTCTTCCTCACACTCACAATTCCAGTCGTCTCCGTCTTCCATTTGGGGTTCACTCCTCTGCTTCAAGTTCCATGGCTTCTTCTGGAGCCGAATAGGTCACAGTGATGCCTTTAATAGCAGTGGAGCAGTCGCCCTCTACTTCGTGCAACTTGACGTTGACCCTTTTCTTTTGAACCGATAGAACAGTTCCTGAAACGCTGACTCCTTTCTTGACTTCAAACTCGACTTGGTCTCCGATCTTGACTTCAACATCCTCAGTTTCCTTCTCATCGAGAAGGGCTTTGAGAGCATTGATAAGGTCTCTAATTTCAGTCGTTGTCATGTCTTCGGCTTCGAGCAATAGATCGGTGTCCATAGTATCAACTCTGTGTTAGCACCTATTTATATCTTAAGGATGGTAAGTAACTTTTGATACTTAGTGGGTTGTTTTTCCTTAATCAAGGTAAGAACGTCGCTGCCATCATCTAACATCTGCCGAAAAGCGTTGCGAAGAACATCACTGACATTCTGGTTGAAAATGGTGTCTTTGAGGAGAAGAGATTCCCAGCGATCCAGAAAGTGATCGATAGAATTGTTAATCAAACAAGGAACGCAAACATCCTCAATAGAAGTAATCTGATCTGGTGATAATTTATGACAGTCAAGATTACAATCAGAACTCAATGTCTCACCTCGTTATTGAAACTTACTTCTGTCGATCCTTGATGCTTAGAATCCATAACTATAACCACGGTTGGAAAGGGTGCATCTGCCTTACCATCACCAAACTTAACCCTTCCTTTAAGGAACATAACCTTAGAACACTTAGGATGGTTAGCCAAAAGGTTAAACCAAACGGTATCAGTGCGAGCAGGAATAAGCCAAATTACCTTACTTGGTGGTGCGGAGGATTCCATCTCTTCTACACATTTCTTAGCAAACTTCTTGAGCATGTTACCATACGGGGGATTGATCCAACAGATTTCGTCAGCAGGCCATTTGGTCTGTAAACTATCCTGTTGTTCAGTGATGTAATTTACACACTTAGTGTTGTTTTCATCCGCCGCCAGATCCCACTGTGGATTGACACCAACCATCTGAATGATATTATCATATATGTGTTGGGGCGTAGCCCATTGATCAGTCTTGCTACTAAAATGGTTAACCATAGTATCACCTAATCTTGATAAGGAACCAAACGATTGACTAACTTCTTAACCAAATCCTGATGTTGATTAGGATTCAATTGGTTAATTACAGCAAATTGTTCTACTGCTTCTAATACATCATTGATAAAATCTTCTTGATTGCTCATCACTCTTCCTCCTGCAAGTGTGCAGCGAGGTTCGATCGAGAGCGACCATAGCGGGCTTTGTGCCCTTTGTTGCGAAGACGGGGTGGATAGAACCAACCTGTGATTGAACCTTCTTTAGAATGGGCTTTTACTCCATTAGTCCATGAACCTTTAGGTCGGTTAGATGGAACACAGTCCAAAGGGTGAATTGTAAGGTGAGGATTGTCCTCAATATACATAGGTGCTCGTCCTGTCTTATGAGTCATCTTATTCACCCCTGCCTGTGTGCAGTAATAATGTCCATTTCTTCTTGACTCAAAACAACTTGAGAATAGGTGTGAATCATTAGAGTTTCTCCAGTTTCAGGGTGCTTTAACTCCTCACCTTCAAAGGAAACTGGCTCACCAGATGCGGCAAAGGCTCTAACCTTTGAACCATCTCCAATAGGAAGGAAATATATTTTACCAACATCTCCATGGTCAACAGTCAATACATATTCATTTGTAATACGCATTGATTCACCATATTCATTTTTATATGTGCTTGGCTTTTTCATCCTAATCACTCCTCTTTGCTTTCACAGTCTGGATCGCCACAGCAATCATCATCTACTTTGATTTCGTCGTGGTCGTGATCACAGTTCTCATCGTGAACGTGAGCGTGTTCATGACCCTGCATCAATTCAGCCATGGTCTCATCAATCACTGCCTTTAGTTGGGTCATGTGATCGACCATATTCATCATTTCATTCATGAGTAAATTAACCCTAATAGCGGGTGGGAAACTCATTGGGTCGACTGCTTGCATTTCGGGCATCTCTTCTTCGGTCATAAGTAAGGGTCGGTGTTAGCACCCTTATATACCTACCGTTGTTTGACTTCGCTCCAACCGCAACTACGACACTCTTTAAGAATAGTAATAGATCCAAAGGCATCTGTTTGTTGTTGATTCAGATCGTGAGAACCACACTTAGGACAACCCTCAGAAAATGGTGGTAGAGGGGTCATAATAATCAGAATTGTTGATTAGATGGGTTGACAGGTGGGTGTGGTGGACGAGTGTAATTAACGTCTGTGATATCCAAATCAGGCATCACATCACCAGATTCCAAAACTACTAATCCTTCTTTCAAGGCTGCCAACTGATCCTCCAGATCAGCAATCTTGTTTAACTTGTGAGTCTGCAATTCTGCTGCTTCTTGGCGCAAACTTCCTTGGACTTCTTGTGGAGGGATAACGAAAAGGTAAGCCTCACTCATGTTGTAAATCTTGTTAAGTGGAACCTTTTGAACAAACCACTTAGGCTTAGCAACATCAGTTAGTTGATTCTGAATAATCCATGAATTGGACATAGCCAACGCATCATCACGAGTAGTAAATACTTGGGTCATTCTACATCACCTACGACGGGGGTTGATACCAAATAGTATCTCTTATAACGTTGACCGCTCAAATCTTTATTCCATTCAGAACGGAACGAATAACCACGCTCTTTGAGATCCATAATTCGACGAGGCAACGACCTGATTTTGTAAACAGTATGTGCTTCCATAGGAGAGATAGAGTCTCTCTGGCTAAAGTGATGTTCTAACATTTCGACTTGTGTAGGCATACTAATTACTTAGCGTTACTACCTATTTATACCTTAGGTTATTCTTCCTCTGCCAGTTTGTAAGACAGTCCGCAAGAGTTACAAATAAGAGTCTCTTTGTCGACATCACATTGACGGCGACATGGTCCACCCACGGGAACATAATCGCTCATTTATTCTTCCTCAGTGAAGTCATGTAATGAGGTTTGACCCTCCACAGGATCGGTGGCTTTACTCAATCCAAGGTGGGCAAAAATCTTATCATTAACATCCATCAGGTGATTAGTTAGTTTACCTTGATCGATGACGAACCAACCTAAATAAAGCCAAGTGATGGCTATCAAAAAGGTGTTGATATCAAGATTCATTCGGAATCACCTAAGCCTGTAAGGTTAGCCCTATCCTTAGATAGTTTCTTCTGCAACTCCGATAACTGATTTTCTGGCTCACCACGATCGTCACCAGATCCTTGTAGCAATCCCTTTTTCTCACGATTGGCTAACTTTTGCACATTGATTTCCGCAATATCAGACAGGGAAAGTCCCATGTCTGACGCCATGTTAGCAATATACCACAAAACATCGCCTAATTCCTTCGCCAATGCAACTTGCACATCTTCCTCTGGTGTGCCATCTCGAAGCATCTTCTTGATCTTCTCGGCCACTTCTCCCGCTTCTCCAGCGAGTCCGAGAGCAGGATATACAATCCTGTGCTCGGTAGGATAGATGGCTGTGCTGCGGGCTAATTCTTGATATTGGTTTAGATCCATATTACTCTTCCTCCTCGTCAGCAGGGGCTACTATATATTCCACTGCATAGAGATAATCTTTTTTGTGTTCTTTCTCTTTATCTGCCATTTAGTTCATCTCCTTAGCATCGACAATGAGAACGTCTCCTACAATCGACATTCCCGTTTTATTGCCCAAAGTATGTTCGTTGATAGCATCGGGATACATTTCTTGGAAATCTCCAGCAGCAGCGATAGCAGATGCTGTCGGATTGAAAGGCAATTTTCTTGGAATGCCTTCTTCGTTAACTAACATCAACTTACCACCCTTAAGGGAAATGGGAACATAATAACCACCCACAGACTTCTGAATGAACAACATCTTATCGTGAGCATCTTTGGGAAGCAATACCTGATCAACCCTTCCATCAGTTCTGATCCAAGTAGCCATCTTAATCATCTCCTTCAGAATCTAAGCCCGGGACCCACTTAACAATAGTTCTATGGTCATCGGGAGTTACTTGTAGAATGCGTAGATTCCAACAACCATCTGTGGCTTTAGTAACCTCAATGTGAGCGAATGTATGTTCAGAGGTGCGAATCCTGATAAGATGAAGGTCATCGCCATTAACTACAAGGTCTGTAACCTTAACATAATCATCAAAATTATTACTCATCTACATCATCTCCCTCAGGCATAACTGTGATAACATCTGTGTCGATCTCAATCCAAACATGAGCACCGCAAGCCAATGGATTGTCTGGTTGATACTTGACATGGCCAATGACGTTGCCTTCTTGATCAACAAGTTTCACTCCATGGTGATACTGATTATCCTTGTAGGTTTTACAAGTGATAACGGGCTTGTTTTCTTCTTCAGGGTGCTTACGATTCCACTTAATATGGTGTTGATTGATGTGAATAATTTGCTTCATTTTTATTCCTCCTCTTCCTTTACTGGATCGAGCATCCAATTCCACTCGGGCTTCATAGTTGCTCATTCTCCTTTGCTTCTACCTTAGGTTTACTTAGCCTACACTTACGAAGGTGTGCTCTCCATGATCGCATTTCACTATGAATGCTACTCATCCTTTTCATCTCCCATTTTGATTAACTCTTGTTGAATGGTTTCGTGAGGGATCTCAGGATAGAGTATTTGTCCCAGACAATACAGAAACACAATACCAATAATGCCGACTAAAAGTTCACTCATTTACCACACCTTCCATAAAACCAATGCGGAGGCTACTGCTGCCACGGTGGACATAACAGTCCTAATCAACGCCATCTTATGATTGTGCCGATCAGCCCATTGTTCCATGTGGCCACGTTGTGAATCACTCTGCCATGTCATTATTACTCCTCCTCTGCAAAGTCATGTAAAGTCGTTTGTTCAACTGGATCGTCTCCCAAAGACTTTTGGTGAGAACTCCATACAGCATCACGAGCAATCATCATTTCATTCATGAATGCTTTCATCTCAAAGACTACACTCGATAACCATAGTAACCAAACAGCAAAGATTAGTAGCAACAACTCCATAATCATTCCTCCTCTTGTGGTGCAACAGATTCTCCGATCTGAATCACTTCACGCAACTCATCACTGATATCATCAGGGATTTCATCCATAGGTGTGTCCATATCAATACCTTCCTGACGCATCATTTGTCTAACCTTACGCATCTTAGTATTCATCTTACGGTCGTTAGCATATTGCCTATCCATGGCCATTTTATCACGACGAGTGATGGGCTTAGTAAGGCGAGGAATCTCCTGATAGTGGAAAGCACTTCCATCTTTGTTAACCCTTACTCGAGGATACGGTTCTTTAACTGATCCATCATCACCATACTTGGTGCAGATCCGACATAGCCCTTTGTAAGTATATACCTTATCATCAGAACAATTTTCTGCATCACATTTCCAGTGTGCCATCAGTCCTCACTCTCCTCAGTCAACAATGCAGCAAAGTCAGTATGAGAAAACTCAGAGGCCGTCTTTTTATCTGGATAACCTCTCTCATCAACCGTTAATAGTGAAACTGTTTCACAAGGGTGATTAAGAACATATTGGAAAACAATATCTGGAAATGGTTGCTCCCACTCCCTAAAGAAAACATTACCAACTTGGGAATAAACAGTCATGTATGCCTGATCATCACCATTACTTAGAACGCCTGTGTCAGCATCATAATCATAACCATTCTCATTAAACCAATTCTTGGTTTGTTCACCATCTACGGCTTCTCCAAACTCCATTGAAATGCACTCACTCATCTTGCTCAACTCCTGTATTGGGATCGGTGTCGTCACCCTTATATACATTCACACCAATGAAATCATTGAAGTCAGATTCCAAGATTCTTCGAGGGGCTCGATGCGATACTCCGAACTTATAACTCTTGAGATCGCCTCTCTTGATGTAATTTCGGATGGTCTGTTCAGACACCTTAAGGATGTCAGCACATTCTTTGATAGTCAAATAAACTCCAGAGGACATAGTTTGGGGTTGTTGTCACTACCCTTATATACCTTTGTTTAGTTAGGGTTAGTTAGTAATAGACCACTGTTGATATGTATTGTTATCATTACTTTGAAGTAGATTTTCTTGAGCCAACATATTAAGAATGACACCAACACGCTTTCTACCACGAGTGTTATCATACTTGATCGCTTTAGCAATTGCGGAGATAGATTTGTTGCCATCTAAGACAGCCTCATATACACGACGATGAATATCAGTTTCATAAATCTGTGGGGCTGACTCAATATGATAGTAGGTTTTACCCACCAAGCGGATCTTCTGGATCGTATTAAGATATGTCAAAACCTCGTCAGCATCAGAACGCCATGAGGGATTGTCCTTGCCCAGTGCTTTTAGAAGTGCAGTTTTACTCATGCCCTTAGGATTGACAGATAAGACCTTAGGAATATCAATAAGGAGAACCGATCTTTTACGATCATCTTCATCATCAGGAGCAATATCAGGGCGAGGGAAGAAAAAGATTTGCTTAGATATCAAGGTGTGCATAGTTCGACGTAGATCCTCTGGTGAAATGTCTTCAGCCTTGGCTTGATGATAAGACATTCCTTGTTCCATACGACTACGAATTACTAATGACTCTGCTTGAGGCAGAAGCACCATTTCATTGTGCCAATCAACGAACTGTCTCTGGCGGTCCAGTCCAGACAAATGCCCTATTGCTTCGGTGTCAATGCCCATCATTTCGATCAGGGCAGACACATCGTGGTTATCAGCAGCAACCACCATGTTAAGATAAGCCTCAGCCTCATCTCCAAGGATATTGAGTTCCTTTGCCAAATCACTCAAGAAAACATTCCTAAGAACAGAAGGTCCAGCGACTTCTTGTCGATGTCCTGTCGTCAAAGAGAGATATCTCTGGCGAATTACCTCAAGCATGACTCTCTCTGGGTTCACCACCTACTTATATCTTCTGACCTATTTAGGTGGCGATCCAACTGGCGATCCAGTGGCGATCCAAAACCCAAGTGGCGATCCAAAAGGGAGAAAACGAAAGTCCCTACTTATACTTTGCGGAAAAGGTTTCAAAACCCCAGCGTCTAATTTTTCGCATTTTTGTTGGGTTCAAACCCCGAAAACCCTGAAAACCATAGGTAACAATACCTAACAAACCTTACTTACACCTAACAACCAAAAGTGCGGACTATAACTATGTATAACAACCAAAATGGATAGTAACAACTACAAATAACAAGGGTTTAGCCAAATCCCATTTTAGAAAAATGCAGACCCCCCGTGGCGATCCGGCGATCCGGCGATCCAACGGCGAAACCACCCGTTCTTCTTCGAG
>MDTB01207760.1_pt1 | contig 11221 bp, 10 predicted proteins | sample 811161 | NCBI WGS metagenome assembly MDTB01 (sample SAMN05326650, study PRJNA326480) | marine metagenome | isolation source: seawater | place: Mediterranean Sea | collected 2009
AAAACTTGCACCTTCTGACTACGAAATCTACATTCCAATAGCAGAATGGATTGAAAGAAATATTAAAGAGTGGCTGTTTACACAACGGCCGCTCTTTAAAAAACTTGCCGCACCTATTGATGCTACTCTTGATGGATTAGATGGACTTTTCAATTGGATACCTTTTCCAATTGTTATTTTAATTTTTATTTTTTTCGCATGGAAAACTAACGGAATAAAGTTTGCTTTATTCGCAGCTATTAGTTTGATTTCTATCGACTTAGTTGATTTATGGAAAGAAACTATGACAACGCTCGCTATGATTTTTACAGCAGTTATTTTTTGTATGATCATTGGTATACCTTTAGGTATAGCTGCATCCAGAAGCCGAATTTTTGAAACAATTCTAAGACCTATACTTGATATAATGCAAACTATACCAAGCTTTGTTTATCTAATACCTGTTGTAATGCTTTTTGGAGTAGGTTTAACACCAGGTGTAGTAGCAACTATTATATTTGCTTTACCACCTGTAATAAGACTTACTAATCTTGGAATAAGACAGGTCGGCAAAGGGTTTAAAGAGGCTGGGGCCAGTCTAGGATTATCAAAATTTAAAATTTTACACAGAATTGAATTACCACTTGCATTAAAGACTATAATGGCAGGCGTTAATCAAACTTTAATGTTAGCTTTATCAATGGTTGTTATTGCAGCGCTTATTGGAGCTGGCGGTCTTGGTTTGACTGTTTATGTTGCGTTAGGAAGACTTGATATCGGAGCTGCCGTGATTGGTGGAACTGGAATAGTGATCTTAGCGATTGTGTTAGATAGAATTACACAAAAAATTGTTCCTCAAGATAATATTAAAACTAGGTAAATATTATCGAACCAATTAAATATAAAAATAATCCAATTATCACAAATGAAGAAATCCACCAAATTATAATGGTCTTAAATTCAGGTTTCATAAATTTACCTTTTTTATCCTTCCAAGGTATGAACACATATGTAACAAGTGTAACAAGAATTAAAAAAAGTAGTAAATTTTGGACTAACATTTTGATATATAAATGTTTACATTAAATTTTTTAAAAGAAAATAGTCATATTTGTCCATAATGAGCTTTAAAAACGATTTAATATCAGGTCTTTCTAAAAAGAAAAAAACCATTCCTTCTAAATATCACTATGATTTACAGGGAAGTAAATATTTTGAAAAAATAACTCAACAAAAAGAATATTATCCAACTAAAAAAGAAAAAGAAATATTAAAGAAAGTATCAAAAGAAATACCAAAACTATTCAAAGGCAAATTATCATTTGTTGAGCTAGGAAGTGGTGCTATTGATAAAATTAAAATACTTATTAATAAAAATGTATCTTTTTATATTCCTCTCGATATATCGTTAGATTTTGTGAAAAGATCAGTTAAAAAGCTTAAAAAAAAATATCCGAATATTAAAATAAAACCTGTAAAAATTGATTATTCAAAATCCTTTAAAATTCCTAATTTTAAAAAAACAACCAAAATCTATTTCTTTTTGGGTTCATCAATTGGGAATTTTCATAATAATGAAGAAGTATTATTTTTAAAAAAACTTAGAAAAAGTATTGGTAAAAATAATTACTTATTTATTGGTGTAGATCTTATTAAAAATAAAAAGATTTTAGATAAAGCTTATAATGATAAAAGGGGATATACAGCTAAATTTAGTTTAAATTTAATTAATATTATTAATAAAACGCAAAAAACCAAATTAAGACTAAAAGACTTTTATTATCATGGTTTTTATAATACGAAAAAAAAATGTATACAGGGTTTTATTGTAAGCAAAATATACCAAACATTAAAAATAGGTAACAAAAAATTTTTTTTAAAATCTAATGAGAAAATATTAGTTGAGATATCTAATAAATTTACTATTAATTCATTTAAAAAATTAGCTTCTAATACAGGTTGGTCTACTAATCGATATTGGCAAGATAATCAAAAGTTTTACTCTCTATTCCTACTAAAATCGTAGGATATGCGTCATTTATGCAATTGAGAAGCATTATTATATGCTTGTAACTGATAATCATTATCAGTAATATAATTATTGTAATTACAGAACGGAAAATATGAAAAAAATGTTAAAATTAATTAGCACAGCCATTGTAGGTTTAATATCTACATTGCTAGTAGCTAATTCGGTTCTTGCAAATGAAGTAAACGTTTTCAGTGCAAGACATTATGATTCTGATGTTCAACTTTATCAAAAATTTACAGCAAAAACTGGAATTAAAGTTAATGTTGTTTCTGGAAAAGATAAAGCATTACAAAAAAGAATTAAAGAAGAAGGGAAGGACAGCAAAGCAGATATTTATATAACAGCTGATGCTGGAAGATTAGGGGCTTTTCAAGCTGAAGGAATGTTTCAAAAAGGAGCAAGTTCAGCAGCTATAAAAAAAGTTGTACCTGCTAATTTTAGATCACCTTATTGGGTCGGAATTGCTAAGAGAGCAAGAATAATCTATTACAACCCAAAAACTGTAAATCCTTCGTGGAATATGAGTTACGAAGATTTAGCTGACCCGAAATATAAAGGTAGAATAGTAATAAGAAAATCAAATAACATTTATAATCAGTCTTTAGTTGCATCACTTATTAAAAATAATGGTGAGAAAAAAACTGCAGCTTGGGCTAAAGGAATGGTAAATAATTTTGCTAGAAAACCTACAGGTAACGACAGAGCACAAATACTAGCTGTTGCTGCTGGAGAAGCAGATTGGGCTGTAGCAAACACTTATTACTTAGCTTTAATGTTATCTGGAAGCAAAGGCGCTGAACAACAAGCAGCTGCAAAAAAAGTAATGCCTTTTTTTCCTAACCAAGATGGCAGAGGTACACATATGAATATTAGCGGTGGCGGTATATTAAAACACGCACCAAATAAAGCTAATGCAGTTAAATTGTTAGAGTTTCTTTTAACCACGGAAGCTCAACAACATATTGTTAATAATACTTTTGAGTATCCGATGATACCAGGTGTTAAGGCGAATAAATTAATTGCACAATTTGGTTTAGATTTTAAACAAGATTTAAAAACTAAGGTTTCTAATTATGGGAAACTCCAAGCCAAAGCTTTAAAAGTAATGACTGAAGCCGGTTGGTAATTAACCATATTAAGAAAAATTTAGTCCCTGGACTCCTCCGGGAACTAAATCTAGGAGGAGAATTGAGTAGTAAAATAAACTTTTGGTACGTATTTTCATTTATAGTTCCTTTATTAGTTGCAATTCCTATATTAACAGTATTTTTAAGTTTTTTTGAAACAACAAGTAGTTATTTTACTCTACTTAAAGATACTTTTTTAATAAAATACATAAGTAACTCTGTTTTAATATTAATAGGTGTTTTATCATTAACTTTTTTCTTTGGCGTAACATCAGCTTATTTTGTTTCTTTTTATGATTTTCCTGGTGTTAATTTTTTTAAATGGTCCTTAATTTTATCCTTTGCAGTACCTTCATATATTTATGCATATTCTTTAGTAGCATTTTTTGAAAATTTTGGCACAGCATTTACGATTTTAACTTATTTGTTTGGCGAGGGAAATTATAATCAGTATATACCTAAATTTGACGGTTTGTTTGGATCTATATTTTCTATATCATTTTCACTTTTTGGTTATGTTTATGTTTTAACAAGAGCATCTTTTATATTTCAGTCGCATAATCTAATCGAGGTTGGTAAAAATTTAGGCTTATCTGCAAAGGAAAGTTTTTTTAAAATTATTTTACCTTCAGCAAGACCTGCAATTGTTGTTGGCTTGTCTCTTGTAGCAATGGAAACGTTGTCAGACTTTGGAACTGTTGATTTTTTTAGCTTATCTACACTTACAACTGCTATTTATAATGCATGGATATCATTTGATGACCTTTCCTCAGCAAACCAACTATCATTTGTTCTTCTACTTTTTATTCTGATACTTTTTATTACTGAAAATTTATCAAGAAAAGGTGCTAAATATCACCAGCATTCAAAGGGTTACAAAACCATTCCAAAAATTAAATTAAAAGGTCAAAAATCTTTTTTTGCGGTTCTATTTTGTTCATTATTATTTTTTTGTAGTTTTTTATTTCCGGTAACTCAAATGAGTTATTGGTCATTAAAATTTCCTAAATATTTTCAAGATATAAACTTCTGGTCATTAAATTTGAACACTCTCATATTGGTTCTATTGTCTAGCACTTTACTAATTATATTTTCTTTTATAACAAATTATGGAAATAGAGTTTCAAAAAGTAAATTTTTAAATTATTTATCTATTTTTTCTGTATCTGGATATGCTTTGCCAGGAGTTATTTTAGCAGTTGCTTTTATAACTTTTATTTCTTGGTCTAGTGAAATTTTCACTACTTTTTTTGGTTTTAATAGTTTTAAACCGTTTTTTATTGGATCAATTTTTGGACTAATTATAGCTTACTTTATAAGATTTTTCTCATTATCTTATAATGGAATAAAGTCTGGATATTCTAAAATAAATAATTCAATTGATGAAAATGCCTACTTACTTGGGTATTCAAAATTAAAAACTTTTACAAATATACATATACCTTATCTTAAAACTAATGTTTTATTAGTTGGTGTTTTAATTGCTTTAGAGATTATAAAAGAGCTTCCAATAACATTAATTTTAAGACCTTTTAATTTTGAAACTTTTGCAACCAAAGCATACTCATATGCTGCTCAAGATTTATTAGAAGCTGCTGCTTTTCCTTCTTTATGTTTAATTATTTGGGCAAGTATATTTATATTGTTGATTTCTAAATATATACTTTCGGAAAAATAAAGTTATATTAGATTAATGAAATCAAATTTTCTTGAAATAAATAATGTAACTTTCGTAGCAAGTAAGAAAAATAAAGTTAATAATGTTTCATTTAAAATTGAAAAGCAGGGTAATATAATTTGTTTATTAGGCCCTTCTGGTGTTGGTAAAACAACAATCTTGAGAACTATTGCTGGTTTACAAGATCTACAATCTGGCGAAATAAAACTTAAGGGAAAAATTATATCTTCAGAAAGTTATAATTTAGAACCAGAAAAAAGAAACATTGCAATGTGCTTTCAGGATAATTCTCTTTTTCCCCACTATAATGTTATTGATAATATTAATATTGGAGCTAAAAGAAAAAATGGATCAAAATTTAGTTATTCAGATCTTGATTTAATTAAAATACTTTATCTTAATGATATTAAGGAAAAGTATCCACATCAAATTAGTGCTGGTGAGGCACAAAGAGTATCTTTAGCTAGAGCTTTATTATCTAGACCAGATTTACTTTTGTTAGACGAACCATTTGCAAACATAGACTCAAGTTTAAAAGATGAATTACAAAAAAAAATTAAAGATATACTAAAAGAGTTTAATATAACTACAATTGTAGTTACCCATGACGCCTATGAGGCTTTTTTCTTAGCAGACAAATGTGGTATCCTTTTAGACCAATCTTTAAAACAATACGATGAACCTTACACTATTCATCACGAACCTAATTCTATTGAGGTGGCAAAGTTTTTGAATAGAGGTGTTTTTATTAATGTCAAAGTTGACAAAACTGATTGTGCTGTTCATTCTTTAAAACACGATGTTTTGGGAGAAATTCGTGGAAAATTAGTAAATAACTTTCCCCAGGGTTCTAAAGTAAAACTTCTTTTACAACCAGAAGATTTAATCCATGATGATCAAAGTGAATTAAAACTTGAAGTTATTGATAGAAAATTTAGAGGGACAAATTTTATTTACACGTTAAAAACAAAAAACCAAGAAGAAATACCCGTTTTTGTTCACTCACATCATATTCATCAGCACAAATTAAAAGAGAAATTTGGAATTAAAACACCAATTTTTATTGACCACCTGGTATGTTTTTAAGTAAATGTATATATCTAAATATAAGCGCCCTTAGCTCAGTTGGATAGAGCATCGGTTTTCTAAACCGAGGGTCGTAGGTTCGAATCCTTCAGGGCGCGCCAAAACTTTATGTCATGTTGACATTTTTTTCTTAATAAACATATTAATCAGATGAACAAATTTTCAGATATTGAAGTAGATAAAATCATTACACCATCAGAAGAGTCAGATGGCGCCGGCGTTAAATTAAAAAGAAGTATAGGAATAGAGCCAAATTATTTTGATCCATTCTTAATGTTAGATGAATTTGGATCTGAAGATAAAAACGATTATGTAGCTGGTTTTCCTGCACATCCTCACAGAGGAATAGAGACAGTAACATATATGTTGTCAGGAGCGTTTGAACATAAAGATAGTACCGGTGGTGAAGGAAAAATGACCGCCGGAGATGTTCAGTGGATGAAAACAGGAAGCGGAATAATTCATTCTGAAATGCCCGCAATGCAAGAGGGTAAATTGCATGGATTTCAATTATGGATAAACATGCCAGCAAAATTGAAAATGACTAAGCCTGAATATGTATACATAGACTCAAAAAAAAATGGGAATTTATAATGATGATGGAAAAACAATTAAAATAATTGCAGGTAAATATAAAAATACAAATGGGGCTATTGTAAAACATAATGTTGAACCAATTTATTTTCATATCGAGATAAAAAAAGATAAGGATTTTAATTTCGAATTACCAGATACACATAATTCTTTCATTTATCTTATTTATGGAAAAATTTCTGTAGGAAGTAAAAAAAATCAAGTTTTAAATAATTCAAAACTCATATTGTTATCTAAAGGGAAAAAATTAAAAATTAAATCATTATCAGACTCCCAGTTTTTACTTATATCTGGCAAACCAATTGGCGAAGAAATTGCAAGAGGCGGTCCTTTTGTTATGAATACTAAGAAAGAAATAGAAAAAGCTATAGAAGAATATAAAAGCGGAACTTTTGTTAAATAATTTTTATAAACTAATATTTAACGTATTGTTTTACTTCAACTATATTAGACTTTAATAATTTATTAATTTCAAATTTTATTTTAGCTCTAGTATCGTTATTAATGTAAACACTTCTGGCTAACTCAATAAAATCTTTATCAAACTTTTTGTTTTTTTCACAAATTCTTAGTTGATCCTCTATATTCCATAAATTCATATTAACTTTTTTTAATTCAAGGAATAAATCTTGAATTTTTTTGTCCTCTTTGATTGATGAATTTCGAGTTTTTGTTAATAAATCATACTCTTTTTTTACTTTATTAAGATTTTCAACATCCTTAACTTTATCTAATTTTATTTCTAAAATACTAATTTTGTCCAATAATTCACCTGGAGAAATTTCCGATAAAATTTTCATAAATTTATTTAAGATTAATAGTTTTTAATTGGATTCTCTATAAAAATGTATATATATAAATATGGGTATAATAAAAGATTCGCTAACCTTTGACGACGTTACACTAATCCCTGATTATTCCTCGGTATTGCCATCAGAAACTAACACTTTAACGCAAATAAGCTCACGTCTTAATCTCAAAATACCTCTTTTATCTTCAGCAATGGATACTGTTACTGAATCAAAAATGGCGATTGCCATTTCTCAAGCAGGAGGAATTGGTGTTATACACAGGAATTTGTCCATTCAAAAACAGATTTCAGAGGTAAAAAAAGTTAAGAAAAGTAATTGTATAGTGGGAGCTGCTATTGGTGTTAATAACGCAGATATAGAGAGAGCGTATGAACTTAATAAAGCTAAAGTTGATTTAATAATAATAGACACAGCACACGGTCATACAAAAAAAGTTTTAGAAATGGTCAAAAAAGTGAAAAATAATATAAAAAATACAACTCTTTGTGCCGGGAATATTGCTACTGGAAAGGCTGCTAAATTTTTAGGTGATAGTGGAGTTGATATTGTCAAAGTAGGTATTGGACCCGGATCTATCTGCACAACCAGATTAGTTGCAGGTATTGGAGTCCCACAATTAAGCGCAATTATAGAAGTAAAAAAAGCTCTAAAAAGATATAAAACTAAAATCATTTCTGATGGCGGAATAAAATTTTCTGGTGATTTAGCAAAAGCAATTGCAGCAGGTGCTGACGCTATAATGATTGGATCTTTGTTTTCGGGAACATCCGAAAGTCCAGGAAAAATTTTAAAAAAAAATGGTAAATTATATAAAAATTTTAGAGGTATGGGATCTGTAGGTGCAATGTCGGTTGGTTCTTCAGACAGATATTATCAAAAAAGATTTAAAGATATTTCAAAATATGTTCCCGAAGGTGTTGAGGGAATAGTTAAATACAAAGGTCCAGTAGATAAAATCATATATAATTTAATTGGTGGATTAAAAGCATCGATGGGTTATCTAGGAGCAAAAACAATTAAGGATTTACAAAGAAAAGGTGAATTTCTTAAAATTACTAAAGCTGGTTTTTATGAAAGTATGGTTCATAATGTTGATCAAGTGAAAGACAATGGAACCAAATAAAATTGAAAAAATAGCCATTATAGATTTTGGTTCACAATTTACTCAATTAGTTGCGAGAAAAATAAGAGAACTTGGAGTTTATTCTGATATTATAAATTCTAAAAATATAAGAAAAATATTTAATAACAAATCTATAAAAGGAGTCATACTCTCAGGTGGACCCTTAAGCGCAACAAAAAGAAAAAGTCTCAAGTTAGATAAATCAATTATTAATCTTAAAGTTCCTATATTAGGAATCTGTTATGGACATCAGATCTTAGCTAAAAAATTTGGTGGAAAAATTAAAAATTCTAAATATCGAGAATTTGGAAAAGCAATTGTTATGAGCAAAAATAAATCTATATTAACAAAAAATTTTTTCAATAACGGAAAAAATGTTGTTTGGATGAGCCACCAAGATGTTGTACAAAAATTACCATTAGATTTCAAACCAATTGGATCGACCAGTAATTCAAAATTTGCAATAATTGCTAATGAAAAATTGAAATATTATGGTGTTCAGTTTCATCCCGAGGTAAGCCATACCGCAAACGGAAAGATTTTAATTAAAAACTTTCTATTTAATATATGTAAAATAACTAAAAATTGGAGTACCAAAAACCAAAAAAAAATATTTATTCAAGATATAAAAAAAATTGTTAAAAAAGACAAAGTTATATGCGCTTTATCTGGAGGAGTAGATAGTAGTGTGGTCGCATTATTATTAAAAAAAGCAATTGGAAACAATCTTACTTGTATTTTCGTTAATACAGGTTTTTTGAGACAAAACGAGGAAACTGAAGTTTTAAAAATTTTTAAACATAAATTGAAGTTTAAATTATTATATATTAATGCCTCAAAACTTTTTTTAAATAAAATTAAAAATACCCAAAATCCTGAAAAAAAAAGAAAAATAATTGGAAATTTATTTATAAAAATCTTTGAAAAATACGCTAAAAAATTGAAAAATGCCAAGTTTTTGGCCCAAGGAACTTTGTACCCCGATTTGATAGAAAGTAAATCTGTTACCGGCAGTTCTACCTCAAAAATAAAATCTCATCATAATGTTGGTGGTTTACCAAAAACAATGAATTTTAATCTAATAGAACCACTTAAGTTTTTATTTAAAGATGAAGTAAGAAAACTTGGCGCAGAATTATCTTTACCAAAAGAGATACTTCTTCGACATCCATTTCCAGGACCGGGTTTAGCAATAAGAATACCGGGAAACATAACAAAAGAAAAAATTTCTATTCTTAAAAAAGCTGATTTCATATTCATTGATGAGTTAAAAAAAGAAAATCTATATAACAAAATCTGGCAAGCTTATGCCGCTTTACTTCCAGTAAAAACTGTTGGTGTTATGGGTGATAGTAGAACATATGAATTTATATGTTTGCTTCGAGCTGTTACATCTTTAGATGGCATGACTGCTGATTTTTTTCACTTTGAAAATAATTTTTTACAAAAAGTCTCAAACAGAATTGTTAATTCTGTAAAAGGCATTAACAGAGTAGTCTTAGATGTGTCATCAAAGCCCCCAAGCACTATAGAGTTAGAATAAATATTCTATTAATAATTGATTAAATCCAAATATTGTAATATTTAAATATAAATTACTATACTAGGTATTACTTAGTGTCCATTTTTGGCGTGCGTTATTCAAACTGCTTGATCATAGAACTTTTATAAAAGATACTCTCTCTAAATTACATAAGATGTAATTTATTGTTAACAATAATAAAGGGGATAAATAATGTTAAAAACATTTAAACGTTTGGTTTATTTGCTTACTTCAATTGCATTAATAGTTAGTTTCGAAACTGGTGCATTTGCAGCAAAAAAATCAAAAACTCTTAAAAAAACTCAGAAAATGGGTTACGTAAGATGTGGAGTCTCTCAAGGTCTTCCAGGATTTTCTAATGCTGATGCAGCAGGAAATTGGACTGGTGTTGACGTTGATTTATGCAGAGCAGTTGCAGCTGCTACACTAGGGGATGCAGGAAAAGTTAAATTCTATCCTTTAAGTGCTAAAGAAAGATTTACTGCATTAACTTCTGGAGAGATTGATGTCTTATCAAGAAATACTACTTGGACATTATCTAGAGATGCTGACATCGGTTTAACTTTTGTTGGTGTAAATTTCTATGATGGACAAGGTTTCATGGTTAGAAAAAGTTCTGGAATAACATCTACAAGTCAATTCAAAAGTGGTATCTCTGCTTGTACAAATATTGGTACAACAACAGAGCTTAACATGAGAGACTTTTTTAATTCTAAAGGGATTAAATATGAGCCAGTTGCTTTTGAAAAAGCTGATGAAGTTGTTGCTGCATACGATGCAGGAAGATGTGATACATACACAACTGACAAATCTGGTCTAGCAGCTCAAAGAACAAAATTGAGCAAACCAGGTGATCATATAGTTTTACCTGAAACAATATCGAAAGAACCATTAGGTCCTGTTGTAAGACAAGGTGATGCTGTATGGGAAGATATTGTTAGATGGTCTCTAAACGTTATGATTGAAGCAGAAGAGTATGGAATAACATCTGCTAATGCTGACAGCATGAAATCTTCAGAAAATCCAGCAATTAAAAGATTAGTTGGCGCTGAAGGTGAATTAGGTGCAGCATTCGGTCTAGACAACGACTGGAGCTTAAGAATTATCAAGCAAGTTGGTAATTATGGTGAAAGCTACAAAAGAAACATAGCTGACACTGGTATTTTACCAGATAGAGGTCCAAATCAACTTTGGACTAAAGGTGGTATACTTTACGTTCCACCAGCAAGATAATTGCTAATAATTTT
>MDTB01066121.1_pt1 | contig 11220 bp, 10 predicted proteins | sample 811161 | NCBI WGS metagenome assembly MDTB01 (sample SAMN05326650, study PRJNA326480) | marine metagenome | isolation source: seawater | place: Mediterranean Sea | collected 2009
ACTTGTATCTTTGATTAACCGGATAAGTTAATGTCACGCCTTTAGGGGTGTTTTGGTTTGTTAATGAGTATTTCGGGTAGCTATGGGATCACTATCCACTCACCTTTCGGCGGAAGAGAGGCTATTCTCACTTTGGAGGTGGTAGGACAGAATTTGAACGGAGTCCTGGTATCAGAAGGTGCTTCTGAAGCATTCTCTGGAGGGGAAGTGGCAGGAAGTAGTTTGTCTTGGGAGATGGACTTGACACGGCCCATGCCCGTTCATTTGCTTTGTTCCGCCAATATAATTGGGAGTTCAATAAAAGGGACGATCCAACTAGGAGGTTTCGGAAATGCGAATTTTTCTGGAGCACGGATTTGAACCCAATCGGTGCGATTGCATAAATATTTCTTTCGACATAACGCAGGTTTTTATACACTAACTAGTTCCCGAAAAAAATAATAAAGGAATTATCTGCTCCCTCAATGCCTGCTTCGTTTATACACCTTCGTGTTCACTCTGAATATTCTATCCGTGACGGAATTGTAAGGATTAAACCACTTATCGAAACGGTCGTTAATAGTAGAATGCCCGCAGTTGCTGTTAACGATGATAACAACTTGTTTGCTTTAATTAAGTTTTATCAGGCGGCACAGGAACTGGGAGTTAAGCCGTTAGTTTCAGTTGATGTTACGGTTACATCGAAAGAAGCAACTGATTCCCCATCGCCCTTGGTGCTCTTTGCTCTCAATGAGATCGGATACAAAAATTTAAGTCAGCTTTTATCAAAATCATATATTGAAGGTAAGGGAGATCAATATCTGCACCTCAAAAGAGACTGGATTCCTGATTATGCCGAAGGCCTTCTCGCTTTATCTGGAGGAAAAGATGGCGACGTAGGGCGCGCGTTGCTTGGAAGGAAAGATGAGTATGCGGCTAGACTAGTTAGGGAGTGGATGGAGATTTTTCCGAATGCTTACTATTTAGAGCTTCATCGCACTGGTCGTGAAGGGGAGGAAGATTATAACGCGGCCGCAGTTGATTTGGCATTAGCACTCGATTGTCCTGTCGTTGCCACTAACCAGGTGCGATTCCTTTCTGAAGAGGAGTATGAAGCTCATGAAGCTAGGGTTTGTATTCACGAGGGGACAACACTTGACGATCCCCGCAGAGAGAAGAGGTACAGCCAAGAACAGTATTTGAAGACCCCAGAGCAGATGGTCGAGTTATTCGCGGATATTCCTGAGGCAATTGAAAATACTATCGAGATTGCTCGTCGTTGTAATGTAGATTTAGATTTAGGCAGTAATTATATGCCCGCCTATCCGGTCCCGGACGGTTATTCGGCAGAATCGTATCTTGTTGAAGTTGCTAAGTCTGGAATGGAGCAAAGACTTTTGTCTCTCAGTGAGTCTGTTGACCGAAGTATATATTTCAAACGCTTGGATTATGAGTTGTCTGTGGTTAATAAGATGGGTTTTGCAGGGTATTTTCTTATCGTTATGGAGTTTATTCAGTGGGCGAAGGATCATGATATTCCTGTTGGTCCAGGTCGAGGATCGGGTGCTGGATCTCTTGTGGCATACTCACTCTTGATTACTAACATAGATCCCATAGAGTTTGATCTTTTATTTGAACGATTCCTCAACCCAGAGCGTGTTTCATTACCTGATTTCGACATTGACTTCTGCATAGATGGGCGTGACCGAGTTATCCAGCATGTGTCAGAGCTATATGGGAGAGATGCTGTATCGCAAATAATTACTTTCGGAACTATGGCTGCTAAAGCCGTGGTGCGTGATGTCGCGAGAGTACAGGGTAAACCGTATGGTCTAGCGGATCGTTTATCAAAAATGATCCCATTTGAACCAGGGATGACTCTCAAAAAAGCTATGCAGGATGAACCAGTGCTTGTCGATTTCGTGACCAACAATGATGAAGCGGAAGAGATAATGGAAATGGCCTTTAGATTAGAAGGTTTGACACGAAATGTTGGTAAGCACGCTGGTGGTGTGGTTATTGCGCCAACGTGCTTGACTGACTTTACGCCTGTCTATTGTGATGCGACAGGTAACAATATGATGACGCAATTTGATATGTTGGATGTTGAGCAGGTTGGACTTGTAAAGTTTGACTTTCTTGGACTACGCACATTAACCATCATCGATTGTGCAGTTAAGAGTATAAATGCTACCGAGAAAGCAGAAGGGAACCAAAGTGTTGATATTCATTCTATCTCCCTTGAGGATCGTTCGGTCTACGACGATCTCCAGGAAGGGAAAACAACAGCTGTATTTCAGCTCGAGTCCAGAGGAATGAAGGATATGCTCAAGAAGGTTAAACCTAACCGCTTTGCTGACATTGTAGCATTAGTTGCACTTTATAGGCCCGGCCCGATGCAATTGGCAGATGATTTTGTTAAGCGTAAGCATGGTATAGAACCTGTAGATTATCTCCATCCCAGCCTAGAGGGAGTCCTCGAAGGGACCTACGGGGTAATGCTATACCAGGAGCAGGTTATGCAGATTGCACAGGTCCTGGCGGGATACTCTTTGGCAGAGGCAGATATTCTTCGGAAGGCCATGGGGAAAAAGAAACCAGAAGAAATGGCAACCCAGCGAGAAATCTTTATAGAAGGCGCCTTAAAAAATGGAGTGAATAAGGAACACTCCGCTCAAATATTTGACCTTATGGAAAGATTTGCAGGGTATGGCTTCAATAAGCCTCATTCTGTTGGGTATGCGCTGGTTGCTTATCAAACTGCGTGGTTAAAACATTATTATTCCTCAGATTTTATGGCCTCTGTGCTCTCCGCGGATATGCAGAATACTGATAAGGTGGTTATCAATATAGAAGAAGTACATCTGATGGGGTTGAAGATAAACCCGCCAAGTATAAATAACGGAACTTTCCGTTTTACAGCCAAAAATAAATCTGAGATTAACTATGGATTGGGGGCTGTGAAGGGTTTGGGTGAAGGTCCTGTCGATGCTATCGTAAAAGAACGTGAGAGGGCGGGAGCCTTTTCAGATCTGTATGAGTTTTGCGAACGCGTCAGTGTTTTAAAATTAAATCGGCGCGCGCTTGAAGCGCTTATAGGTAGCGGTGCTTTGGATGAGTTGGTGGCGTTTTCCGAAGATATTGATAAAAGTAGAGCATTGCTTTTTGCTAACCAGGAAGATGCTATGAAGCTCGCGGAACAAAAGGCTCGTAATATCGATAGCGGACTGCGGGACCTATTCGGAGAGGATATGATGTTAGTATCTGAGGGGAACGGTCCTTACACACATATCGAATCCGTGCAAAGCCTTTCCCTTAAAAATCGACTAACAAAAGAGAAAGAAACTTTAGGTTTTTATTTAACCGCGCATCCGTTGGACATATACGGACAGGAAATAAAATTTCTATCAAAGTCTAGTATCTCACATTTGCGTAGAGATACTGAAGATCAAACCATCCTGGGATTGGTCGTCGCTTTTCGTGTTACCAAGAGCAGGAGAGGAGAGAACATCGCGTTTCTTACGCTCGACGATAAGACGGGCCGTATTGAAGTAAGTGTTTATGCTGAGCTTTACGAGAGGAATTACGATTTATTGCAGAAGGATGCTGTGGTCATGATCAAAGGAAGTACTATTATGGATGACTTCACGGATAATTTGAAAATGCGAGCTACTAATATTCTAAGTGTAGAACAGGCCCGTGTGCACCTGGCTAAAAAGTTAAAATTGAATATTGATCAGTCTGGTCTTGAACCGGATTTTTCTCGGGAGCTTGCGGCTATCCTGACTCCCTTCAAGGAGTTAAATGGGGACGGATGTCCGGTAGTAGTGAAGTATTGTCGTTCTGAGGCGAGTGTCGAGGTAGTATTTGGAGAAAAATGGCGTGTTCGGCCCTCTGATGAATTGATGCATGATCTGCGGAATCGATATGGCTCTCGAAGAGTAAATTTGGACTATTAGGGTACGGTCGTCTCTGATGCACTCATTAGAGGAACGTTGGAAAGAAGATGATATCCAGTCTTATTTAAAATCCTCACGGAGGACAATAGTAGCCTTCAGTGGCGGAGTAGATTCTCTCTGCCTCCTATCCCTAGCCGCGTCACTAGACAATTCTGTACTAGCCTTGCATGTCAACCATGGGCTCGATGCAGATGCTGATAAATGGGAACAGTTGTGTCGCCAGCACACCGAAAAACTCGGTGTCATGTTTGAATGCTTTAAAGTAAAAGTCGATACAAAGGGTAGTATTGAAGAGAATGCTCGGAAGGCTAGATATTCGGTATTTGAAAAGGTTTTACAGGAGAATGAGTTACTCCTGCTCGCGCACCATGCAGATGATCAGATGGAGACGGTACTATTTAATTTGTTTCGAGGGACTTCAATCCCAGGCCTTGTCGCCATGCCCCGGGTTCGAAAACTAGGAAAAGCTAGATTATTTAGGCCGCTTTTAGATGTCCCTCGAAAACGTATTCTAGAGTATTGTAAGTTTAGGGGTCTGAAATGGATAGATGATCCAAGTAACCAGGACAAAGCTTTTGATAGAGGTTACCTGCGGCATAGTTTGATGCCAATTATTGAGGAGCGATGGCCGAACTTTCGCGCAACTATCCTCAAGGGTATTGGAAGAGATGAAGAATTACGGCAGTCAATCGAGAGTATTGCCCAGAATGACCTTATTGATTGTCAATCAAGCTGGGGCCTAAAATCTTCTGGATTAGTTAAATTAACGAACTCAAGAAGAGATTCTTTATTTCGGTATTGGATTGCGAAAGAGGGTTTCCAGCAGCCTACATCGGGTATTTTGCGCGCTTTATATACGGATGTCTTGATGGCAAAACCGGATTCTGAACCTTGTATATCTTGGAGTGGATGCGAGATTAGAAGATTCAAAGACAATTTAGTTCTAAAGACTCAAAATAATTTTATCCCATCAAAAGATCGGGTGGACCTCAATCCCTCATCATCTCTGAAAATAGCAGGCGGGTTGTTACGAACAGTTAAGAAAAAGGGGAGTGGCCTCAGGGTTCCTGGTTTGGATCGGGACTTATCCATCAAATTCCGACAAGGAGGCGAATCTGTGAGAGTTGATGGTAAAAGAAAGATATTAAAGAAGGTTTTACAGGAATTAGGGGTACCCCCTTGGTTACGAGATAGACTCCCACTGATATACCTAGGTGATACTTTGGTTGCGATTCCAGGTATCCCTTCCTGGAGTACCCTTCCGATTGTGGTCTCAGAGCAGTCGGCTAAACCTTGCGAAGACGGTCTATTGTTTTGGTTTGATAGTGCTTAATAATTGTTTTGAAAATGCTTTTTGCGTTGAGGCTTATGGTCTGAGGTGTTAACCTTCAAACCCATCTCGGTCTTTCTTCATGGCCTGCATTAGCCCAATGGGAATTGAATGACACGTTTTATATTTGTCACTGGAGGTGTGGTATCTTCTTTGGGGAAGGGGATCACTGCGGCTTCGCTTGGCGCGGTCTTGGAAGCTCGGGGTCTTAAAGTCTCAATGTTGAAAATGGATCCTTATATTAATGTTGATCCTGGAACTATGAGTCCGCTTCAGCATGGAGAGGTCTTCGTTACGGCAGACGGGACAGAGACTGATCTAGATCTCGGGCAGTATGAGCGCTTTTTGCAGTCGACTATGACGCGAAACAATAATTTTACTACGGGGCGAATATATGCAGATGTAATTGCCAAAGAACGCCGTGGAGACTATCTTGGCGCCACTATTCAGGTGATTCCGCACATCACTGACGAGATTAAGATGCGAATCAACCAGAGCGCCGAGGGATTTGATGTAGCAATCGTAGAAGTTGGCGGCACGGTTGGAGATATCGAGTCTCAGCCATTTCTGGAAGCCGTTCGCCAGCTCCGTTTTGAGCTTGGTTCAACGCGTGCTCTGTTGCTTCATCTTACATTAGTCCCGTATATTCCAACTGCTGGAGAAACTAAAACTAAACCTACTCAGCATTCTGTGAAAGAACTTCGATCTGTAGGGCTCCAGCCTGATATTCTAATTATTAGATCTGATCACCACATCCCAAAAAATGCTTTTGACAAAATCGCACTCTTTACTAATGTCGAGCCAAGTGCGGTAATTTCTTTAGTTGATACTCCCACGATCTACAAGGTGCCGGAAGTGTTGCATGAACAGGGTTTAGATCAGATTGTAGTAGATAAGTTGAATCTTCAGTGCTCCCCTGCAGATTTAAGTGACTGGCATGCAGTTGTGCAAGCGCAGATGCACCCTAAATCTACGATTACGCTCAAAATGGTAGGTAAGTATATGGATCTGATTGATGCGTATAAGTCACTAAACGAGGCTATTGTTCATGCGGGTATTCATACGCGTACGAAGGTGAATATAGAATTCTTGGATTCTGAAGAGATTGAAGAAAAGGGCGTTTCTCTGCTAAGCGGAGCGGACGCGATATTGGTACCGGGAGGCTTTGGTCAGCGGGGATTTGAAGGGAAAATTTCGGCTGCAAGATATTCCAGAGAGAATGCTATTCCTTATCTGGGGATCTGTTATGGGCTTCACGCCGCAATCATCGACATTGCCCGTAATGTGTCTAATTTGGAGTTTGCTAATTCAACCGAAGTGAATCCACAGACACCGCACCCCGTGATCGCTCTTATTACAGAATGGACTGATGAGCATGGTAATAGAATATCAAGAGATCAAGATTCTGATCTTGGCGGTACTATGCGTATGGGGGAACAAGAATGTAAGTTGGCTTGTGATTCTATGACCTTTAAAATCTATGGTGAGTCTCAGGTTAGGGAGAGGCATCGTCACAGATATGAGGTAAATGCCGGATATGTAAGGGTGCTAGAGGAGGCGGGATTGAGAGTCGCAGGTCGTTCCAGGGACAATTCTCTAGTGGAAGTTATCGAATTTAACGATCATCCTTGGTTTGTTGCATGTCAATTTCATCCTGAATTTACCTCGACACCGAGGCATGGTCATCCATTATTTAAAAGTTTCATTCAAGCAGCAAATAAGAAATGTGCGACCGCTTAGTTCTCTTGTTAGTTTTTTTGTGCACGAATAGTTGAATAGAGGGTGAAGTAATAGTGAATCTTTGTGGCTTTGACGTAAATGATAGTTCTCCCTTCTTTCTGATTGCAGGTACTTGCGTCATCGAATCGATGGAGTTAGCCATGGATACTGCAGGGAATCTGAAAGAGATTTGTGAGGACCTTGATATTCATTTTGTTTATAAATCTTCCTTCGACAAAGCAAATCGTACTAGTCATGAAAGTTATAGGGGTCCGGGTATTGAGAAAGGGTTAATGATACTGGAGCGGGTTAAAAAAGAGATTGGCGTCCCTGTGCTAACCGACGTTCACGAAGATACTCCGATACATGAAGTGGCAGAAGTCGTATCTATTTTGCAGACCCCAGCGTTTCTATGTCGTCAGACGAACTTTATACAGAACGTTGCGGCTTCGGGGCTACCAGTGAATATAAAGAAAGCTCAGTTTTCTGCTCCATCTGATATGAAGTTTGTTGTTGATAAAGCCAAGGCAACGGGAAATGAAAATATCATGGTTTGTGAGCGCGGCGTTAGTTTTGGGTACAACAACCTCGTTTCAGATATGCGCTCGCTGGCGATTTTGCGTGAAACAGGATGTCCGGTCGTATTTGATGCTACCCACAGTGTTCAGTTACCTGGCGCCCAAGGAAAGCAATCTGGCGGTGAAAGATCAATGGTGCCGGTTCTGGCCAGGGCTGCACTTGCGGTTGGAATTAATGGGCTATTCATGGAGACGCATCCAAGACCAGATGAGGCTTTAAGCGACGGCCCAAACTCATGGCCGCTGAGTGGCATGCGCGATTTGCTGAGGCTGTTAAAAACGATCGATAATCTTGTGAAAACCGAGGGATGCCTTCGTGAGTGAAATAATTGATATTCGAGCAAGGGAAATTCTTGACTCACGAGGAAATCCCACTCTTGAGGCAGATGTGGTGCTTGCGAGTGGTGACAGCGGTTCGGCATGTGTTCCCTCAGGTGCATCTACGGGTTCTCGAGAAGCCCTGGAACTGCGAGATGGTGATAAACAACGTTACAACGGTAAAGGTGTGTTATCTGCGGTACTAAACGTTAACACCAGAATAAGAGATATTCTCCTTGGTCGAAATGCTACGGATCAGGCAGAGATTGACCAATTAATGCTTAATCTTGACGATACTGAGAACAAGTCCAATCTGGGTGCTAATTCGATGCTCGCAGTATCCTTAGCGGCTGCAAAGGCCAGTGCAAACTATCAACAGATCGAGCTTTATGAATGGCTTGCTGAGCTGGACGGGAGCCGAGGAAGATACAGCATGCCTGTTCCGATGATGAATATCCTAAATGGTGGTGAGCATGCGGATAATAATATTGATATTCAAGAGTTTATGGTGCTACCCGTTACATCACCGACTTTTTCTGAGGCCTTGAGGTGCGGAGTAGAGGTTTTTTATGCGCTAAAGGAAATTTTGTCAGAGCAGGGATTAAGCACGAGTGTTGGGGATGAAGGTGGCTTTGCTCCCAGTCTTCCAAGTAATGAGTCTGCTTTAGAGGCTATTATGGAAGCTATCTCCAGAGCAGGTTATGAGCCAGGGAAAGATGTTTACCTTGCGCTCGATTGTGCGGCTTCGGAGTTTTTTTCTGCTGGCGTTTATTCGTTAGCAGGCGAGGATAAATACTTTACCTCAAATGAATTCGGTGATTACCTCAGTTCTCTAGTGGAGAGTTATCCAATTATATCTATAGAGGATGGTCTAGATGAGAGTGATTGGGAGGGCTGGACAAGTTTAACGAAAAAGTTGGGGCATAAGGTGCAGCTTGTTGGTGATGATCTGTTTGTAACAAATTCAGAAACCTTAAAAAAGGGGATTGCAGTTGGTGCAGCAAATTCAATTCTAATTAAGTTAAACCAAATAGGAACATTAAGTGAAACTCTTGAGGCAATTTCGATCTCCCGTCAAGCGGGCTATTCATCCGTAATATCTCATCGCTCGGGAGAAACAGAGGATACCACCATCGCAGATCTGGCTGTTGCAACTTCAGTTGGCCAGATAAAAACTGGATCTCTATGTCGTTCTGATAGAGTGGCAAAGTATAACAGACTGCTTCGAATTGAAGAAAAGTGTTCTGCTCCTTATAGAGGGCTACAGGAATTCGGAAAATGAGAAGGGTTTTTCTCTTTTGTGCCGTGGCCCTGATATTATTTCTTCAATTTCGATTATGGATCGGAGAGGGTAGCCTTGCGCACGTTGAAAGTCTTAAAGATAGGGTTGATAGTATGCGTATAGAAAACCTTACTGTGGCGCACACAAATAGGCTCTTGAAGGAGGAAATAAAAGATCTGCGATTTGGTTTGGATGCAATTGAAGAAAAAGCCCGCAGTGATTTTGGTTTAATAAAAAAAAATGAGACCTTTTTTCTGCTGGTTGATGATTAAGACTTGGCAGATATGGACTCTCTCGACTCTTTGTCCGGTATAAGTGTGGTGGTTCCTGCAGCAGGCGTTGGAAAGCGTATGCTAACCAAGGGTGTTCCTAAGCAGTATATGACTGTTCTGGGAAAACCGGTTCTCCAGATCACGCTTGAAAAAATCCTTTCCCTGAAGCCAGACCGCGTAATATTAGTGGTCTCTCCTTGCGATAATCGCTACAAATTTATTGATATTGTCCAGGCCTGTGAAGTTGTAGTGGGGGGTGATGAACGAGCGAATTCTGTATTGAATGGTTTATCGTCACTCGATGTTAATGATCAACATTTTGTAATGGTACACGATGCAGTAAGACCCTGTGTGCGCACCAGTGATATATTGCGTTTGGCTAATGCCGTTAAAGACCACAAGATTGGTGGGTTGTTGGCAGTACCAGTATTTCAGTCTTTGAAAAAAGTGTCAGGAGTCCTCGTAAAAACTATTGATCGAGAAGGCGTTTGGCAGGCGCAAACACCTCAGATATTCCGTTATAAAATCTTGTTCGATGCAATTAACAAGGCATTGAAAATGAATTACAAGCTCAGTGATGAATCTCAAGCAATCGAGCTCTTTGGACGCGAAGTCCTAGTATTAAAAGGACATCTAGATAATATAAAAATCACGGAGCAAGATGATCTGGAATTGGCTCGCTATTATTTTGAGAAGAGCACGTGCGAATAGGCCAGGGTTTTGATGCTCACCGCTTTTATGGCAAGGCGGGAGCTTTTAATATTGCCCTTGGGGGGATAGAAATCCCATGCGATCAAAGCGTTGAGGCACATTCTGACGGAGATGTACTTCTACATTCTCTTTGTGATGCTCTCTTGGGCTCATTAGCATTGGGAGATATTGGTTTTCATTTCCCAGATACTGACTCGAAATTTGCCAAGATAAATAGTGGCAAGTTGCTTGAGTCTACTATGGCGCTTATTACGGAGAATCACTACGTTGTTTGCAATGTGGACCTTACTCTGATTGCAGAAAAGCCGAAGATTGCTGCTTATGTTGGTTCCATGCGTCGAGTTATATCAGATATCTTAGATGTGTCGTTCGATAAAGTGAGTATCAAGGCCACAACTACTGAGGGGATGGGTTTCGTGGGAAGGGGAGAGGGTCTTGGCGCAATAGCAGTTGTTTTAGTGGATCAGCGCTGAATCATGGTGTCGAGATGAATCTTGCCTTTAAGTACCAACCGCTTGATCTTCACGGATCCATCAAACGCTCGGTAAATGACTTCGTCGTCAAGGAAAAACCAGCGGAAATTACGGTTGGTAGTGGTGAGCATGTAGACCTAAAGATTAGGAAAAGACATGCAAACACTTATTGGATAGCACAGCAGTTAGCGGAATTTTGTGACTTAAAACCATTAGATATCGGCTATGCGGGCAGGAAGAGAATATTTTGAATAAGGATCTGTCTGGTATTGGTATGACCTCACAAAGAACTAGAAATCGATTAATTGATCGTTTGCGAGTTCAAGGTATTGAAGACGAGAAGCTTCTCAATGTTATAGGTGCCTTACCAAGGCACCTCTTCGTCGACGAGGCTCTTGCGCATCGAGCTTACGAGGATACAGCGTTACCTATTGGATTTAACCAGACGATATCCCGACCGTATATTGTTGCACGAATGACAGAATTATTACTTTGCCAAGGACCTATTTCCAGTGTTTTGGAGATTGGGACGGGTTCTGGGTATCAGGCATCCGTCTTGGCTAAATTAATAGATAGGGTTTATACCGTTGAAAGAATAT
>MDTB01085141.1_pt1 | contig 11220 bp, 9 predicted proteins | sample 811161 | NCBI WGS metagenome assembly MDTB01 (sample SAMN05326650, study PRJNA326480) | marine metagenome | isolation source: seawater | place: Mediterranean Sea | collected 2009
AAAAGACTAGCGGCCACCGCTGCCGGAATAGAATAGCCCATTGAAACACAAGTTGATCCGATTTGGAGCCGCTCTGGACTGTAAGTCAAAAATCTTTGTGGCCAACCAGTGTGATTTCCTGCATCAAGCGTGATAATAGCGTCTTTTGGCAAGATTTGATCTAAATCAAAAAAAATCTGTCCCAAATCAAGTTTCCCATAATAGACTGGAGGTTCTAAATCCCGAACATGTTCCGTACGCAACACTTCACACCAATCTTTCCAACATAGCTCTTGATCAATATGCAAATTCATCAGAAATGAAGCAAAATTTTTAACGGTCGATACGATACCGAGATCAGGGGGATAGACAGCACCCAGCTCATTAGGATCAACATGAATATGTATCAGCTTTTGGTTGGTCTCATTCTCTTCAAAAATTTTATAACCTTGAGTTGTCATTTCACCCAATCTAGATCCGAGAACAATTAATAAATCTACTTCATTGATCCTTTTAAGAAGTGTTGGAGACGCTGAAGTCCCAAGCGCACCGCAAAAAACATCACTATTATTATCAAATACATCCTGCCTACGAAAGCTAGTAACTACCGGAACCGAATACTTAGTCGCAAAGGAAAGAACGTTCGTGCTTGCAGATTTACACCAACCTACCCCACCGACAAGAATCATTGGGCGTCGAGATCCAACCAGCAATTTTTTTAAAGAATGCTCTACACTTTTTTCTGGTGCAGGCGCGCAATGTTTTACGAAGGGCTTATCTTTTACCTCAGTTTGCTCCCCCAATATGTTCTCAGGCACTGAAAGAACGACTGGGCCTGGCCTTCCCGAAAGGGCTATATTGTATGCTTTAGACATATATTCAGGAATTCGTTCTACTTTATCAATTTCAGCGCACCATTTTGATATTGATCCAAACATTGAGCGATAATTAATCTCTTGAAAAGCTTCTCTATCTTTTGCTTTCTGCGATACTTGACCAACTATCAAAATCATTGGGGTACTATCTTGGTGGGCGATATGAACCCCAATCGAAGCGTGGCAGGCTCCTGGTCCCCGTGTAACCAATGCAACACCAGGACGTCCAGTCAATTTTCCAAAAGCTTCAGCCATATTTGCTGCTCCAGCCTCGTGTCTAGCATTGAATACTTTTACTTTATCCCTAACATCATAAAGCGCATTTAAAATTTCTAAATAGCTCTCTCCAGGAACACAAAAAACTTGATTCGTACCTCTCAAAATTAATTGGTCTACTAAAATTTTTCCACCAGTGCGCATTTTTTCTCCAATCGCTATCGTCCCAGAAAACACCCGTTACGCTAAAACATCAAGACAAACATCAAAAAAAATTGTATCCATTCTTCTATCCGTTCATTTAATTACAATAGATTTTGGTTATCTTCCTGGCTTGAAAACAAAAGTAAGATATTTATATCTTATTATTAGTGTAAAGTTTTGGAGAGGAATTCATGATTCTATTCAGATTAATGTCTTTATTTTTAACAGTTGGATGCACCTCTATTCAAACAGAGAGAGCAATAACCACTGCACAATATTTCACTCCATTAGCTATTGGGGTTGTTGCAATGCAAAGTTTCGGTTCAAGTGAATAGTTTATTTATCCATTCTTTGAAAAAAAAGCTTTCAATTTGAAATAATTCAGTCACAATAGCGCTCTAACTGTTCTATTCAGGACGTTGGGGGGGAAATTGACAAGTATAAATGAGACTGCTGGACAGTTGGACGTTAAGTCGTTGGATTTAGCATTGCTGGCGCTGAATGAATTAGCAAGACGAAAATCCGAACGAGTTGTAACATACAGCCAAATAGAATCAAAAAATTTCTGTAAATCAATAATCAATAGAGATGATCAAGCTCAAGTCGACTTAATCGAATCTTTAATTTTACGCGGTATTTCTCTAGACATCATTTATGAAATCTTCATCCCTGAAGCAGCGAAAACTCTGGGAGTCCTATGGAATGAAAGTAAAATTTCTTTTGTTGAGGTTAATATCGGAGCACAAAGACTTCAAAGACTTTCAAGAATATATGAAAAGCGATACCTTGGACCCATGTATTTGTTCCCAGAAGGTCCTGAAATTCTACTTATTTTGCCCTCACAAGAGATTCACACTTTAGGGCTAATCACAGCATCTGGCATTTTTAAAAAAAATTGGACTAACCCTTTCGTTGCAGTGGGCTACACAGATGAGGAGATTATTCAACTTATAAAATTACACAATTTTAAGTTAATTGGACTGTCAGTGTCTAATTCTGAAAACATCAAATATTGCATAAAAACAGCCCGCAATATTAAATCTGTCATATCAAAAAAAATCCCAATGGTTTTAGGCGGGCAAGGTATAAAAAAATCAACCAACCAAAGCTTGGAGCGTGTTTTTGACAGAATAACAACTAATCCGCTAGAGGCCCTGGAATTAATAACAAATTAGGATTAAAATCAGGTCTGAACGAGCTCAAAATATACAGTATTGTGATATGTCTAAATGGCAACATTTAATATGCTTTCATCCACGACCTCTACAAAATTTTCGAAGTTTTTTGCGAATAGCTCGACAAGCTTTCTGGCCTGCTTGTCATAGGCAGAAACAGTTGGCCAAGTTTCTCGAGGGTTTAACAATCGTTTATCAATATCCTTGATTTCCGTAGGCACCTTAAAACCAAAGTTACTATCAACACGAAATTCAGCATTACTTAAAGTACTGTCTAAAATTGCGGTTAGAATTCTGCGAGTATCTTTGATTCGAATTCGATTACCGACACCAAACGCTCCACCTGTCCATCCAGTGTTTACTAGCCAACATTTTGAACTTGCCTCATCAATTTTCTTTTTTAGCAAACTTCCATAAATTTCGGGACGGAGTGGTAAAAAAGGGGCCGCGAAACACGCGGAAAATGTTGGTTCAGGTTCAATAACACCTCTTTCCGTTCCAGGAGCTTTTGAAGTAAAACCGAGCAAAAAATGATAAATAGCTTGTTCAGGAGATAATTTAGCAATTGGAGGTAAAACGCCAAATGCGTCACAGGTCAGTAGTATTATATTTTTTGGAGGGCCTCCTAAACTAGATTTCGAAACATTTGAAATAGACTCTAAGGGATAAGCCGATCGCATGTTTGGCGTTAATGAGTCGTCTTCATAGTCTAACTCCAGAGTATCAGGATGAAAATTCATATTTTCGATGACGGTAGCGAATTTGCTCATTGTGCTGTGAATTTCTGGTTCAGCCTCAGCACTGAGATTTAACGTTTTAGCATAACACCCACCTTCAAAATTAAAAATACCTCGATCTGACCAACCATGCTCATCATCACCAATAAGCACGCGTCCTTCATCTTGAGATAACGTGGTCTTGCCAGTACCAGACAAACCAAAAAAAACAGCCACATCTTCTTCATCCCCAATTGAGTGATTTGCCGAACAATGCATAGGCATAACTCCCTTGCTAGGAAGAAGATAATTTAAAAGTGTAAAAACGACTTTCTTATTTTCACCCGCGTACGCGGTTCCTCCAATTAGAACCTGTCTTTTCTCAAAATTAATGGCGATAACAGTATCACTTCTGACTTTGTACCGAGCAGGACAAACTTTAAAAGTCGGACAATTTATAACTGTAAAATCTGGAATATAAGAGGGGAGTTCTTCAGCTCTCGGACGTCTTAACAAATGCCTTATAAACAAACCATGCCACGCAAATTCATTGATTAATCTTACGTTTAACCTTAATTCGGGATCTGCGCACGCGTATAAATCTTGAACAAAATAATCGTTACCTTTCATATGATCTAACATATCACAATAAAGGAGATCGAAATTTTTAGCACTTAATTGAGCATTTTTTTTCCACCATATCGAGTCCGAATTACTTTTTGTTATCACGACGAACTTATCATTAGGAGATCTGCCTGTGTGTTTTCCGGTCTTTACTAATAATGCTCCGCCAAGACCTAATGTTCCTTCTCGTCTTAGAATTGCATGTTCAAGAAGTGCGGACTCATTCAAATTGTAGTAAACTGAGTTCAAGGACTTAATACCATTATTGGGTAACGATGTAGTAGGGTTAAAATTACCCGATTCCATAAGCTAGGTCCTAATTTCTTTGGCTCATCTCAAAAGTTCAAAATCAAAAGCAGGGCGAATTTCAATTTATGTTTTGGCCATAACAAACCATTTTTTCTTCAGTTTAATTTACCAAAAATATTTACACTAATTTAATTTGGTGAGCCCAACAGGATTCGAACCTGTGACCCACTGATTAAAAGTCAGTTGCTCTACCAACTGAGCTATGGGCCCATCCAATTAAATTGGATAGGCTTTACACCTTAAATCGTCAAGACTATATTTAAATGAACCGAAACTTTTCGCCCAAAGAAGGCAGCTTTCATATGAAAAATAACGTAAGTTTTATCATCAAAAAAATTTAACTGCCAAGGAGTTTAAAATTACCAAGAGAAATAAACCCATTCGATTCGCCAAAATGCATGGTCTTGGAAACGATTTTATGATCATTGATGCAAGAAAAATTGAACCAAGGATAGACCGCTATTTAGTCAAAGCTCTCTCAAATAGAAACCTCGGAGTTGGATTTGACCAACTTGCAGTAATATATAATCCAGTATCCACGTTAGCGGCCTGCTCTTTAAAATTTTGGAATTATGATGGTTCAGTATCTTCTACATGTGGAAACGCCTCTAGATGCATAGCAGACTTTATTTTAAAAGAACAAAAAATTAACAGTGCAATACTTGAAACGGATGCTGGACCTTTGATTTGCAAAAATGAACGGGGCATAATATCAGTAAATATGGGAAATCCGAAGCTAGCTTGGAATGAGATACCACTCGCAATAGAATGTGATACCTTGCATCTACCATTAGAGGGTGATCCCGTTGCTACAAGTATCGGAAATCCTCACTGTACTTTTTTTGTTGAAGATATCGACTCCTTTGATATCACTGTTTTTGGTAAAAACTATGAAAATCATCAATTATTTCCAAATCGAACAAACGTGCAAATTGCTCAAATTATGAAAAATAATACTATCCGAGTTAAAGTCTGGGAAAGAGGCACTGGAGAAACACTAGCCTCAGGTTCCTCATCTTGTGCCGTTGCAGTAGCAGCCTGTCGGCGCGGTTTGATAGAAGAAAACTCTAAAATAATTTTAGATGGAGGAGAAATAAAAATTTTTTGGTCAAAAGACGGTGTCTGGATGTCTGGAAAAACTGAAAAAGTATTCGAGGGAACCATATCAGATGATTTCCTATTACAGGTGGAGAGACCCTCAAAATGAATACACTAAATTTCCAGACATTTGGATGCAAACTTAATTCATACGAAACAGAAGCAATGGAAACCTTATGTGAAAAAGAAGGTATTGAGAATGTAACTATCATTAATTCCTGCGCCGTAACAAAAGAAGCAGTAACAAAAGCCAAAAAATTTATACGAAGATCACAAAAGGAAAATCCATCTAAAAAAATTGTTGTAACTGGCTGTGCGGCTCAAATTGAACCTGATACCTTCGATCGAATGGACGAAGTTGATTTTGTTATTGGTAATGAAGAAAAATTATCAGCAATCACATGGAACAAACTAAATAAAACGTTGATTAAAAACGATCCTTTCCAAAGGATCAACGTTACCGATATTATGGGCGCAAAAAGGATTGATCCATTGCGGATTAATAAGCTAGCTAAGCGCTCACGAGCATACGTTCAAATTCAAAATGGTTGCGATCACAGATGTACCTTTTGTATAATTCCATTCGGTCGAGGCAATTCAAGATCCGTTAGTGTCGCTGACATATTGGATCAAATTAAAAAACTTGTTGATAATGGGTTTAAAGAAATAGTATTGACAGGAGTTGATATTACTTCTTGGGGAACAGATCTCGACTCAAACCCTGGTTTGGGTTCTCTAATTAAAAAAATTCTTTCTAATGTCCCAGACCTACCGCGCTTGCGACTATCTTCAATCGACTCGATCGAAGTAGATCAAGAGTTAATTGAAGTAATTGTAAATGAAAAAAGGTTCATGCCACACCTACACCTCTCTCTGCAATCAGGTGATGACCTAATTCTAAAAAGGATGAGGCGACGCCATTCACGAGAGGACGCTATTAATTTTTGCAAAGAGATTCAAAAGAAAAGGCCTGAAATTACCTTCGGCGCGGATTTCATTGTTGGATTTCCAACTGAAACCCAACAAATGTTTGATAATTCATTGGAGTTGGTAAACAGTTGTAATCTGACTTGGCTTCATGTTTTTCCATTTTCAGCACGAGCAGGCACTCCTGCGGCTAAGATGCCTCAGGTAAATAGAAAAGACATTAAAAAAAGAGCTCTTAGATTGAGAGAATTGGGACAGAAGAGAAAAACTCAACATTTAGATTTTGCACTTGGAAAGAAACACTCCGTTTTAATCGAAGGTAATGGCAGGGGACGAACTGAAACTTTTGCAGAGGTTTCAGTTGGCTCAAAGCTCGAAGTTGGTTCAATACAAGAGTTAGTTACATTGTATCACGACGGTTCAAAACTGCTTTGGTCAGAATAGACGCTAATCTTTTTGTTTCGAAGCTGCCGACTCACTTCGCTCACACTTATACCAACGCTAACAGCAAGGTTAAGACAACGTCCGTTGCCAGGCATCGGGATAAAAACCTTTGCATCCACTTTCTCTACCACTTCTTCTGAAACACCATGTCCTTCATTTCCAAACATAATATTGTCTCCAAAACAAAAGTTAAAGTCCCAGAGACACTCAGTACCTTTCGTTGTAAGAAGAATCACTCTACTTTTTTCATCACTTAATATTTTTTCATCATGGTATTTTTGAAAAGAAATGTGTCTTTTTATTGAATTTAACTCTCCATAATCCATCATAGCCCGTCTCAGAGCTTTTGATGAAAAAGGGAATCCACATGGTTCAATAACATCCAACGAAACGCCAAAACAGGTACATAATCGTAAAATAGTTCCCAAATTCTGAGCAATTTCAGGTTGAAACAGAATAATTTTGAATGGCCTTTTATCAATTTCTATTGCCATAAAAGTATCTTTCGCATGCGTCTAAAAGTCCATAGCAAGATAACATATTGAAAAAGTTTCTGGAACACACTATTTGATAAGAAAAGATTTATACTTGCTCAGTTAAATGTAGCGACCAAAGGGAGTGTAGTCAAATGTCTGAAACCGACCCAGAGCCAGGGACAAGACGGGATTTTTTGTATGTAGCAACCGCAGCAGTCGGGGCTGTGACAGTTGGTGGCGCTGTCTGGCCTCTTATAAACCAAATGAATCCTTCTGCTGATGTAAAAGCTTTAGCTTCAATAGAAGTCGATGTAGCTGGGCTGGAACCAGGCTCACAATTAACCGTAAAATGGTTGGGAAAACCAGTCTTTATTCGGCGACGAACAGAACAAGAAATAGAATCGGCCAGGGACGTTGATTTAGCACTTTTGCCAGACAAAACATCAGGTAACGAAAATATTGAAGGATCTGACGCATCAGATGTCAACAGGAGTCTTGATGCAAAAGGGGAATGGCTTGTAATGATTGGTGTGTGTACGCACTTGGGTTGCGTTCCGTTGGGCGACGCAGGAGATTTTGGTGGTTGGTTCTGTCCATGCCATGGGTCACATTACGATACATCTGGAAGAATTAGAAAAGGACCAGCACCAAGAAATCTGGATATTCCGATAGCAAAGTTTGTTGGTGAGGATATTATTAAGTTAGGTTGAAGGAGAAAAAGATGGGTGGAATACCACATGATAGCTACAAGCCTAAACCAGGTTTTGAAACATGGCTAGATCAACGATTGCCGATAGTCGGATTACTCTATGGCACTTTAACAATTCCTACACCAAAGAATTTAAATTGGATGTGGATATGGGGTATTGTTTTAACTTTTTGCCTGGCTCTTCAAATCATTACTGGCATAGTGCTCGTGATGCATTATACACCACACGTTGATTGGGCATTTAGCAGTGTAGAACATATTATGCGAGACGTGAATGGTGGATGGGCCATTCGCTATATCCACACTAATGGCGCCTCTTTGTTTTTCGTCGCTATGTACCTACATATTTTTAGAGGGTTATATTATGGCTCATACAAAGCACCCAGAGAAATAACATGGATAATTGGCATGTTAATTTATGTCTTGATGATGGGAACTGCTTTTATGGGTTATGTCCTTCCGTGGGGACAAATGTCTTTCTGGGGCGCTACCGTCATAACGGGGCTATTTGGTGCTATACCAGTGATAGGGGAACCAATACAAACATGGTTACTGGGTGGCCCAGCAGTAGACAATGCTACCCTAAATAGATTTTTTAGTTTGCACTATTTGTTCCCATTTCTAATTGCTGGATTAGTTATTGTTCATATTTGGGCATTTCATACCACAGGAAATAATAATCCAACTGGAGTTGAAGTTAGAAGAACTTCTAAGGAAGAGGCGCAAAAAGATACCTTACCGTTCTGGCCTTATTTTGTGATGAAGGATTTATTAGCCTTGGTTGCAATACTTATCGTATTTGTTTACGTAGTGAGTTTTATGCCAAACTATCTTGGGCACCCAGATAATTATATTCAAGCCAACTCATTGGCTACTCCTGCTCATATCGTACCAGAATGGGACTTCTTACCCTTTTATGCTATTTTACGAGCTTTTACCGCTGAAGTATGGGTAGTTCAGGCAGCAACTTTTTTGAGCGGAGGAGTGATTGATGCAAAATTTTTCGGCGTACTCGCAATGTTTGGAGCAATAATTGTCATGGGGATGGCACCCCTCTTAGATACTTCGGCTGTAAGGTCAGGTCGGTACCGTCCTCAGTTTAAATGGTTTTTTTCAATTCTGGTTGTCGATTTTATTGTACTCATGTGGGTTGGAGCAATGCCTGCAACAGAGCCATACGCTACAATTTCACTTATTGCATCGGCGTACTGGTTTGCCTATTTTCTTATCATTCTACCGATATTGGGAATAACGGAAACACCCCTTGAGCCACCTAAAACGATAGAGGAAGACTTTAACAATCATTACCCAAAAGCTAGTGAAAATACTGGAAAAGAGACTGAAACCCTTGAACCTGCCGCCGTGCCAGCAGAGTAAAAGAAAGTGATCGAGTGTAAGCATGATTAAAAATCTACTAATTTTTCTCTATTGCATAACTTTTTTAGTATTCAAACCTCTATATGGTGCAGAGAATTCTGGTGGCCAAATAGAAGATATAGATTTTAGTTTTGAAGGAGTGTTTGGAACGTATGACAAGAACCAATTGCAAAGAGGTCTGCAAGTTTTCACTGAAGTCTGCGCCAGTTGCCATGGACTGCAACAAGTAGCGTTCCGTTCCTTAGGCGATGTTGGAGGGCCAGAACTTGAACAGAAACAAGTCAAAGCATACGCTCAACTATATGAAATTTTTGATCCCGAATTAGATGATTACAGGGAAGCCAAACCTGCTGATTACTTCCCTATGTCTGCGATAGAAAATGCTCCTGACCTAAGTTTAATGGCTAAAGCTAGAGCAGGGTTCCACGGCCCTTACGGTCTTGGAATCAATCAGCTAATGAAAGGTATAGGTGGTCCAGAATACATGGTAAATCTTTTATTAGGGTTTAACGGTGAAGAGAAAGAACAAGCTGGCTCTGTACTTTATGGAAATGATATTTATCCTGGTGGTTGGATCGCCATGGGACAACCACTATGGGGTGATGACGTTGAATATATGGACGGTACAGAAGCTACAATAGAACAAGAGGCCGAAGACGTCACAGCATTTTTAATGTGGGCTTCTGAGCCGAAACTCAATGCAAGAAAAGAATTTGGTTTCACAGCAATTTTATTTCTGTCTATATTATTTGTTCTTCTTTACTTGACTAACAAAAAGCTATGGGCTCCTCATAAAGGGAAATTAAAGTCATAGGAATTTAATTGATTTATAAAGGACAAAATGTCTGTTAATAGCTTTGGTCATATTTTTAGAGTTACAACTTGGGGCGAAAGTCACGGACCAGCAATCGGCTCCACCATTGATGGGTGTCCACCAGGAATTGAAATAACAGAAGATTACATTCAAAAGCTACTCGACAAAAGAAAGCCTGGCCAAAGCAAGTTCACCACTCAAAGGAAAGAACCTGATAAAGTTTCTATTTTATCTGGTATTTTTGAGGGGGTTTCTACTGGCACTCCTATCCAACTATTGATAGAAAATAGTGACCAAAAATCCAAGGATTATAATGAAATTTCAGAGAAATTTAGGCCTGGTCATGCTGATCTGACATATTTTTTAAAGTATGGTGTCAGAGACTATCGAGGCGGCGGAAGATCATCAGCGCGTGAAACTGCCACTCGGGTCGCTGCTGGAGCCATAGCGAGACTAGCCCTTAAAAAGTTGTGTCCAAAATTAGAAATATTTGGTTATATGATACAACTAGGTAACCGAAAAATCAATCGCAAAAATTTCAAACTTTCTGATATTTCCCAGAACGCATTTTGGTGTCCAGATAACGCCGTTGTGGAAGATTGGAAAGATTACCTTTCGGCACTGAGAAAGTCTGGAAATTCTGTTGGAGCCATTATAGAAATAATTATAAAGGGAGCTCCAAGTGGCCTCGGAGCTCCAATATATGCAAAACTTGATACAGACTTAGCATCATCATTAATGTCAATAAATGCGGTAAAAGGCGTGGAGATTGGCGATGGAATGCAATCTGCCACACATACTGGATCTGAAAACGCTGACGAAATATTCTTTAATAAAGGTCGTATTGAATTTGGCTCCAACCACTCTGGGGGAATACTTGGCGGGATATCTACTGGACAGGATATTATAACTAGATTTGCTGTAAAACCTACATCTTCTATACTAAAACCAAAAAAAACTATTACAAAAAAAGGTGAGGCGGAAGAAATAGTCACTAAGGGTCGGCATGACCCGTGCGTAGGAATTCGTGCGGTCCCAGTAGGAGAAGCGATGGTAGCATGTGTATTGCTGGATCATTTTTTACTTCACAGAGGACAGAATGGAGGCAACCAGGGTCAGCTTGGTTCCTAATTCATTAGCTCCTCGAAAATTTAGCAACAACTTCAATATGATGAGACCATCTGAACTGATCTATCACACGTACCCAATTTATATTATAACCACCTTTACTCAATATTTCTGCATCCGTGGCAAAAGTCTCTGGATTGCATGAAACT
>MDTB01013915.1_pt1 | contig 11219 bp, 9 predicted proteins | sample 811161 | NCBI WGS metagenome assembly MDTB01 (sample SAMN05326650, study PRJNA326480) | marine metagenome | isolation source: seawater | place: Mediterranean Sea | collected 2009
AAGTATTTCAATTACATCTGTTTCTTCAGCAAATGATCTATATAAAAAAATTGATCTATTTGGTGAGGTTTTAGAAAATATAAAAAAAGAATATGTTGATGATGTTGATGAAGCCGAAGTAATGGACTCAGCAATCAATGGTGTTTTGCAATCCTTAGATCCTTATTCGGCTTATATGAGCCCTGAATTATTTAAAGAAATGCAAACAGACACTAGAGGAGAGTTTGGAGGGTTAGGTATTGAAATTGGTATGGAAGCTGGTGTGGTTAAAGTAATTTCACCAATAGATGGCACCCCTGCTGAAATAGCTGGCATCAAAGCCGGAGATTATATTGTTAAAATTGGCAATGAACAAGTACAAGGAAAATCTTTGATGGAAGCAGTAAAAATTATGAGGGGGCCTGTAGGAACATCAGTCGATCTTACTGTGAGGAGAAAAGGTACAAAGAAACCATTGGAATTTAAAATCACAAGGAAAATAATAGAAGTGCGTTCAGTAAACGCTGAAGTAATTGGTAAAGAGAAAAATATCGGCTATGTAAGACTAAAATCTTTTAACGAAAACAGTGATAATCAATTTTTAAAATCAATTCAAAAATTTGAAAAAAATATTAAAATTAAAGGTTATGTAATTGATTTGAGAAATAATCCCGGGGGCTTATTAACACAAGCAATAAATATTACTGACTTTTTCCTAGATGATGGAGAAATAGTTTCAACAAAAAGTCGTAAAGCGTCTGAAACTAGGAAGTTTTTTGCTAGGCAAGGAGATGAAGTTAAAGGAAAACCTGTAGTCGTTTTAATTAATAATGGCTCTGCATCTGCTTCCGAGATTTTTGCTGGAGCATTAAAAGACCATAAAAGAGCAATTATACTTGGTGAAAATTCTTATGGAAAAGGTTCTGTTCAATCAATAATACCTCTGAGAAATGGAGGAGGCATGAGGTTAACTATATCAAAATATTATCTTCCGTCTGGTAAATCGATTTCAGAAGTTGGTGTAACACCTGATATTTTGGTTGAAGAAACTGGTGACGATTTTAAAATCAATTCTGAAAAAGATAATCAGCTAAACTACGCTATTAAATTATTTAATTCTTAAATTATGATTAAAAATAAACTCCCGATGCGTATAGGCGTAGGGATAATTGTTTTGAACAATAATAATCATGTTTTTGTCGGAAAAAGAAAAGATAGTTCAGCCAATAATTGGCAAATGCCTCAAGGCGGTGTTGACGAAGGGGAGAAATTTATTTCGGCAGCAAAAAGAGAATTAACTGAAGAAACAAGCATTAAAAATATAAAAATACTTAAAGAAATAGATAGTATGTTTGAATATGAACTGCCAGAAAATTTAATTGGTATTATTTGGAAAGGGAAATTTAGAGGTCAAAAACAAAAATGGTTTATTGCTAGATTCTTAGGAAAAGACGAGGAAATAAATTTAAACACTAAATATCCAGAATTTATTGATTGGAAATGGGTAGAACCGAAAAAATTACCTGATGTTATCGTTAATTTTAAAAAAAATTTATATATTGATCTTCTTAATGAAATAAATTTATTTATTAATTAATTTCTTTTAAGGAACTTAATTTATAAGAGTTAATGTATTGTTCCTTGTCAGTTAATTTATCATTTTGAAGTTTTTTTTCTGCTTCTTTCAATAAATCATTAATGGATTCTTTATCTAAATTTTTTAAATTTTTTGCAGTTGATGTTAGAACTAATAAATTATTATTTGAAAACTCTACTGTTCCTTCTTCAACATAAAAATTTTTTTCTTCTTCATTCTTTATCGAAATAATACCTGGCCTCAAGAATGTTATTAAGGGAATATGATCTTTTAAAATACCCATTTGTCCTTCATATGATGGGACGTTAACTTCGTGGGCATCTGATTTTAAAATTGATTTATCTGGAGTAATAATTTCTACTGTGAATTTATCTGATGTCATTTACTTTCTTTTGATAACTTTTCCCCTTTTTCAATAGCTTCCTCAATACCTCCAACCATATAAAAAGCTGCTTCTGGTAAATGATCGTATTCTCCTTTGCATATTGCATCGAAACCCTTAATTGTATCGTCAAGATCTACTAATTTACCTGGTGAACCTGTAAATACTTCAGCAACAAAAAATGGTTGTGAAAGGAATCTTTGTATTTTTCTTGCTCTAGCAACGGTAAGTTTGTCTTCCTCGGAAAGCTCATCCATTCCTAAAATTGCAATTATGTCCTGCAAAGATTTATAAGCTTGCAATATTCTTTGAACATCTCTAGCTACTCTATAGTGTTCTTCTCCGACCACTCTTGGATCTAAAATTCTTGAAGTTGAGTCTAGGGGATCAACCGCAGGATATATGCCTATTTCAGCAATTTGTCTTGATAATACTGTTGTTGCATCTAAATGCGAAAATGAAGTTGCTGGTGCTGGATCTGTCAAATCATCTGCGGGCACGTATATCGCTTGTACTGATGTTATTGAACCTTTGTCTGTAGAAGTTATTCTTTCTTGAAGATTGCCCATATCAGTTGCTAATGTTGGTTGATAACCAACTGCTGAAGGAATTCTTCCCAAAAGAGCCGATACTTCTGACCCTGCCTGAGTGAATCTAAAAATATTATCTACAAAGAATAAGACATCCTGGCCTTCTTTGTCTCTAAAGTATTCGGCAACTGTTAAACCTGTAAGTGCTACCCTTGCTCTAGCTCCAGGAGGCTCATTCATTTGACCATATACAAGAGCTGCTTTAGAACCTTTACCGTCAGTTTTAATAACGCCTGATTCAATCATCTCATGATAAAGATCATTCCCCTCTCTTGTTCTTTCTCCTACACCAGCAAATACGGAAAATCCTCCGTGAGCTTTAGCAATATTATTAATTAGCTCCATAATTGTAACCGTTTTACCTACACCTGCTCCTCCAAATAAACCAATTTTTCCACCTTTTGCATATGGAGCTAAGAGATCAATAACTTTTATACCAGTGACTAATTGTTCTGTTTCTGTTGCTTGATCAGTAAATTTAGGTGCTGACCTGTGTATCGGCCATTTTTCTTTTGTTTTTACTTCACCTTTTTCATCAATTGACTCTCCAATTACGTTTATAATTCTTCCTAATGTTTCAGGACCTACAGGCACACTTATTGGTGCTCCGGTATTTATTACTTCATCTCCTCTTTTAAGACCTTCTGTAGCATCCATAGCTATAGTTCTCACATCGTTTTCACCTAGATGTTGAGCTACTTCCAATATTAATTTATTTCCTGAACTATTTACTTCAAGAGCTGTGTAAATTTCTGGAAGATCAGATGCAAAATTAACATCTACAACTGCTCCGATGATTTGAGTTATTTTTCCTTTTTTATTCATATTTATAAACTTTCTGCACCCGATATAATTTCTATTAATTCTTTCGTAATTGATGCTTGTCTACTCCTATTATAATTAATGGTAAGTTTATCAACTAAATCCCCTGCATTTCTAGTAGCATTATCCATAGCTGTCATTCTAGAACCTTGTTCGCTTGCAGCATTTTCTAATAAAGCTTTAAAAATTTGCGTAGATATATTTTTAGGTAATAAATCTTCTAAAATTTCGTCTTCATCTGGTTCAAACTCATAAGATAGTATTTCTTCATCTCTTTTTTTTTCCTCTTGGATTTCAGCTGGTATTATTTGTTGAGCTTGAGGAATTTGAGTAATTACATTTTTAAAATTATTGTAAAATAATATGCATTTATCAAATGCATTTTGATTAAATAATGAAATAACGTCATTTCCAACTACGTTTGCTTCATTAAAAGAAATCTGTTTTTTATCTTTAAAACTGAACTTTTTAATCACGTATTGTCCGTATTCTCTTTTAATCTGGTCTAAACCTTTTGATCCTACTGTAATTATTTTCAAATTTTTCCCCTCTTTTAGAATTTTTTTAAAATTTGTTTTAGCAAGCTTACATATATTAGTGTTAAAGCCGCCACATAAACCTCTGTCAGCTGTTAAGACTACGCATAAATATTTTTTATCTTCTCCAGTACCCACTAAAAGTTTTGGAGCGCTTTGAGGATCACTTATAGATTTAGTAAGATTTAAAATTATATTTTGCATTTTTTCACTGTAGGGTCTGCCTTTCTCAGCGCTTTCTTGAGCTTTTCTTAATTTTGCTGCAGCAACCATTTTCATCGCCTTAGTAATTTTTTGTGTTGATTTAACACTTTTAATCCTTTTTTTTAAATCATCTAAACTAGGCATGCTTTACTTTTTTTTATAATCCTCAATAATTTGTATTAGCATTTTCTCTGTTTCTTCCTCTAATTTTCCCGAAGATTGAATAGCTTCAATTATTTCTGGTTTATCTGATTTAATTTTTTCAATAACATCTTTTTCAAATTTTTTAATTTTATCTAAGTTAACATCATCTAAAAAACCTTTTACTCCAGTAAAAACTGATATTACTTGTTCAGCTACTGTCATGGGAGAATACTGGTCTTGTTTTAAAAGTTCTGTTAATTTTGATCCACGATTAAGTAATTGTTGTGTTGAAGCATCTAAGTCTGAGCCAAACTGAGCAAAAGCAGCCATTTCTCTATATTGAGCTAATTCTAATTTAATTGATCCAGCTACTTTTTTCATAGCCTTGGTTTGTGCTGCTGATCCCACTCTTGACACGGATAAACCAACGTTTACAGCTGGCCTTATCCCCTGGTTAAATAATTCTGTTTCCAGAAAAATTTGTCCATCTGTAATTGATATTACGTTCGTAGGAATATAAGCAGAAACGTCACCTGCCTGAGTTTCAATTATTGGTAAAGCAGTAAGAGAGCCTCCTCCGTTTGTATCGCTTAATTTAGCAGATCTCTCTAAAAGTCTGCTATGTAAATAAAAAACATCGCCGGGGTAAGCTTCTCTTCCAGGAGGTCTTCTAAGTAATAACGACATTTGTCTATAAGCAACTGCTTGTTTAGATAAATCATCATAAACTATTAGAGCGTGCATTCCATTATCTCTAAAATATTCACCAATAGTACATCCGGTATAAGGAGCTAAAAATTGAAGTGGAGCTGAGTCAGATGCAGTTGCTGCTACTATTGTTGTATATTTTAATGCTCCAGCCTCTTCTAAAGTTTTTGTAATTTGTGCAACAGTTGATCGTTTTTGTCCTATAGCTACATAAACACAATATAATTTTTTCTTTTCATCCGATGACTCATTAATTTTTTTTTGATTAATAATTGCATCTATCGCTACAGCTGTTTTACCAGTTTGTCGATCTCCAATTATTAGTTCTCTTTGACCTCGTCCCACGGGTATAAGAGAGTCAATCGATTTTAATCCAGTTTGCATCGGTTCACTAACTGATTGTCTTGGAATAATACCAGGTGCTTTTACCTCAACTCTTTTTCTCTCTTTAGATGAAATTGATCCTTTTCCATCAATTGAATTTCCTAAACCATCAACAACTCTTCCTAGGAGTTCTTTACCAACCGGAACATCCACAATTGCTTTCGTTCTTTTAACGGTATCACCCTCTTTAATTTTTCTATCATCTCCAAAAATTACGACACCAACATTATCGTTCTCAAGGTTCAGCGCCATTCCTTTAGAACCATCATCAAATTCAACCATCTCTCCTGCTTGCACATTATCTAAACCATAAACACGAGCGATACCATCACCAACTGATAAAACTTTACCTATTTCAGAAACTTCAGCTTTTTCTCCAAAATTTTTAATTTGATCTTTTAATAATTTTGTTATTTCTGAGGGATTTATTGGCATATTAATTCTCTAACATTTGTTGTTCAATTTTTTTCAATTTATTTTTTATTGAAGTATCAATCATAAAACTTCCAAGTTGAATTTTTAGTCCTCCAATTAGATCTTTTTCAACTTTATAATCAAATTTTATGGTCGAGCCCATTGATAATGAAAGTTCTTTGCTTATGTTATCTAATTCAATTTCTGATAATTCTTTTGATGATATCAATGAGGCTTTAAGTTCACCTCTTTTGTTCATACATAGTTTTAAAAAACTATCTATAATTTTTGTTACAAAAAATATTCTTCTTTTTTTAATTAAAAGAAAAAAGAAATTTTTTAAATTTTTTGAAAAGTTAAGTTTATCTGACAGTAAATTTATTGTTTCGTTATGATTTTCAATACTTTGCGTAGGATTATGTATAAAATTTTTCAACTCCAAGCTATTTCTAAGAATAAATTGAAAATTTTTAATATCATTCTCAATCTTTTCTAATTCTCCCGACTCTTTAACAACCTCATACAGAGCGCGCGAATACCTTTCCGAAGTTTCTGTTGAGAAAGATTTATTTGAGCTCATTTTTTATTGTTTGAAATTAAAGTGAAATTATGAGCGTTTCGTACCATAAGAGTATATGTTGATCAAGTTAGCAATTCACAAATCAGCCGAAATTTACAGGATCAACATCAACTATAAGTTTAATTTTATTCGATATTTTTAAGGTATTAAGTAGGTTTGTGATTTTTTTTTGTATTAAGCTTTTTCCATTAAATCTTATCAATAATCTGGACCTAAATTTTTTTTTAATTTTCAATAACGGGGAGTCCACTGGCCCAAATATCTCGATATCCTCAATTTTTTTTAAGTGGGTTTTAATTTCTCTAGCTCCAGCTAAACTTAAATCATGTGAGCCCGAAGTGATAATGATTGCAACGAGTCTTGAAAAGGGTGGTAATTTATTTTTTTTTCTCAAAGTTAACTCTACTTTTAAAAGTTCTTCAGAGTTATTTTTGATTAATTGATTTAGAGTCACATCTTTGGGTGATAGAGTTTGGTAAATAATTAGTGAATTAGAGCTAAAACGACCAGCTCGACCACTTAGTTGATGATAAAGTTGAATATTTTTTTCAGTGGTTCTTAAATCATAACCTCTTCCAGAAAAATCTGTATCTATAACCACTATGCAATTTAATTTTGGAAAATTAAATCCTTTAGAGATCATTTGAGTTCCAATTAAAATATCAACTTTATTACTTTTAATTCTATTAAATAATAGTTCTATTTGATCTTTTTTTTTCAGATAATCACTAGAAAAAATTTCAACCTTTTTATTTGGAAAAACTTTACATACTTCTTCATAAATTTTTTCAACACCAGGACCATACATAATAAACTCACACTTGATATTTTTTTTACAGTTTCTGAATATTTTTTTTTCAAATGAACAGTGATGACAAATCGCTTTATCTTTTTTTTTATGAAAAGTTAAATACATAGAGCAATTAGTACAAATTTGTTTATAGCCACAATTTTTACAAATCAAATAAGGAGCATATCCTCTCCTGTTTAAAAAAAATAATACTTGTTCATTTCTATCTAAAAAGCTTTTCACCATTTCGATTGTTTCTTCTGAAATAAAATAGTCTTTGATCTTTTTAATATTAAGATTAACAATCTCCGTTTTTGGCAATGGAAAATCATTGTACCTTTTTAAAATTTTAAAATGTCTAAATTTTTTATTCTGAATATTATTAAAAGTTTCTATTGAAGGAATTGAGGTAATTAAATGTATAGGGATTTTTTCGAATGATGCTCTCGAGATAGCCATGTCTCTCGCATGATAAATAACTCCTTCGTCTTGCTTATATGATGCATCATGTTCTTCATCTACAACAATAACTCCAAGATTTCTAAAAGGCAATAATAAGGAAGATCTTGCACCAACTATTAATTTTATTTTATTATTAATAATGCCATTCCAGATTATTTTTTTATTTTTAGGAGTGATCTTAGAGTGCCATATAGCAGGTTCAAATCCAAAAAAATCAATGAATCTTAGTTTAAAATCATTTGTTAAAAAAATCTCAGGTAACAAAACTAGCGCCTGTTTATTTTTATTTATTATTTTTTTTATTCTTTCAAAGTATACTAGAGTTTTTCCTGAGCCAGTTGTCCCCTGAAGAACGGATACATCAAAACCTTTATTTCTATAATTTAAAAATTTAAGGGCATTTTTTTGTTCATCATTTAGATAAAATTTTTTTACGTTATGTTTTACTTGTTTAATATCTTTTCCAATTTTATCTATAAAATTGAGTTTGTTTCCTATGACCATCTTTAAGACGAGACCCAAAGGCATCATATTATAAACAGCAAACCAATTTATAAAATTTATTAAGTTTTGATCTAATGAAAGGTGATCAATTTTTTTGTTAATATTTTTGATTTTTATATGTTTTAAGTCATTATTTTTTCCAGGCCAAACAACACCTATTTCCTTATTTTTTCCAAAAGGTACCTCGACAAAATCCCCTACTTTTATTGAATCTTTATTGCTGTTATAAGTAAATGGGTAGTTAAATATCTTAGGTAGCAGCACTTGTGCTTTCATAGGTCAATAGTAATTGAATTCTATTTATTTAAAAATGAATTGGTCGTTTATCAACAGCTAATGCAGCTTCTTTTATTGCCTCTGTGTGAGTTGGATGAGCGTGACATGTTCTTGCTATATCTTCTGAACTTGCACCAAACTCCATAGCTAAGGCCATTTCAGCTATCATATCACCGCAGTGAGGACCAATAATGTGCACTCCCAAAACTTTATCTGTTTTACTGTCAGCTAAAATTTTTACAAAACCATCAGTTTCATTATTTACTTTTGCTCTTGAGTTTGCAAGAAATGGAAACTTTCCTACTTTATAAGTTTTATTTTCTTCTTTTAATTGTTCCTCAGTTTTTCCAACTGTCGCCACTTCTGGAGAGGTATAAATCACTCCAGGAATTACGTCGTAATTTACATGGCCTGCTTGGCCAGCTAATATTTCAGCAACAGCTATGCCCTCTTCTTCAGCTTTGTGAGCTAGCATTGGACCTTTTATTACATCTCCAATTGCATAGATATTTTTAACTGTAGTCTGCAACTTATTGTTTACTTCTATACAGCCTTTGTTATCTTTTTTAATACCTACTTTTGATAAATTTAAACCTTCTGTGTAAGGTTTTCTTCCAACAGACACTAGAACTTTGTCGATATCTAAAGTTTCTTCTTTTGAATTTTTTACATTTCTATATTTAATTGATACTAAATTGCCTTTATTGATTAAAGACTCAACTTTCGATCCCATCATAAACTTTATACCTTGTTTGGTTAATATTTTTTGAAATTCATTTGATATCTCTCTGTCCATGCCCGGAGTTATGAAATCTAAGTATTCTATAACTGTTACTTCTGACCCTAGTCTTGACCAAACAGAGCCCATTTCTAAACCAATATAACCACCTCCAATAATAGCCAGTTTTTTTGGAACTTTATCAAAGGATAAAGCTCCTGTAGAAGAAACAATATTTTTTTCATCTATATTTATACCTGGTAATGAAGCTACTTCAGATCCTGTGGCTATTACAATATTTTTAGCCTTTATATTTGTTTTTTTGTTATTGCTTTCATAAACAACAACATCATTTTTTGAAAAAAGAACTCCTTTTCCTTTAAGATAAGTAACTTTATTTTTTTTAAATAAAAACTCAACTCCTTTAGTTAACACTTGTATAGATTTATTTTTATTTGACATCATTTTCTCTATGTTTAATTTAATACCATCAATTTCTATGCCTTGATTATTGAAATCTTTTTTTGCTTTATGAAAATTTTCAGATAAATTTAGTAAACTTTTTGATGGTATACATCCCACGTTAAGACACGTGCCACCGAGCGATCCTCTAGACTCGACACATGCAGTTTTTAAACCCAATTGAGCTGCCCTTATTGCACAAACATACCCTCCTGGACCGCCACCAATTACAACTAAGTCAAAATTATTTTCCATTATCAGATATTCAAAAAAAGTCTTTTAGGCTGTTCTAACGACTCTTTCACTATTTTTAAGAAAGATACCGCTTCTTTTCCATCAATTATTCTATGATCGTAAGATAAAGCTAAGTACATTATTGGCCTAACTTCCACATTTCCATCCACAACAACTGGTCTTTGAATAATATTATGCATTCCTAAAACTGCAGATTGCGGTGGATTTAATATTGGTGTAGAAAGCATTGATCCATAAATACCTCCGTTAGTAATAGTGAAAGTTCCCCCTTGTAAATCATCAATTGTAATTTTGCCGTCTCTTGCTTTGTTACCAAGTTCACCGATGTTTTTTTCTATTTCAGCAAATGACATTTCATCAGTTTCTCTAAGCACTGGAACAACTAGCCCTCTATCTGTTCCAACTGCTATGCTTATATTATAATAATTTTTATAAACAATTTCTTCACCTTGGATTTCAGCATTTATCGCAGGATAATTTTTAAGACCTATCACGCAAGCTTTTACGAAAAAAGACATAAAACCCAATTTTACACCATATTTTTTTTGAAACTCTTCTTTGTGCTGACTTCTCATTGAAATTACCTCACTCATATCAACTTCATTAAAAGTTGTAAGCATTGCAGCATTTTCCTGAGCTTCTTTTAATCTTTTTGCAATAGTTAGTCTTAACCTTGTCATTTTAACTCTTTCTTCAGGCCCATGTTTAATTTTTCTGTCAGATGGTGCAGGTTTAGATCCCATTAACATCATTATATCTTCCTTTAAAATAACACCATTTTTTCCCGATCCTTCGATGCTACTAAGATCTATCTTAGTTTCACTTGCCAATTTTCTTGCCGCTGGGGAGACTTGTTTTGTAACTTTTTGTTGTACTTTTTCTTCATGAATCTTCTCTAAAATTAATGGTTCTTCCTCTTCTAATTTAAGAGGCGGCTGTTCTATATTTCTTTTTTTTGTTTTTTTTTGATTAGTTTTTTTTTCTTCCTCAAAAACTTTGGGCTGTGTTTCTTTTTTTTCTTTTTCAGGAGGACTATAATTATTTACCTCGTTAATTTTATTATCTTGATTTGAAGTTGAGTTTTCTACCGTTCCTAATAGAGCGCCTACATTTACGGTCTCTCCTTCTTTTACACTTATGTTTCCAAGCACTCCACTTATAGGTGAGGGTACTTCGACATTAACTTTATCTGTTTCTAATTCTACTAGTGGTTCGTCGGCAGATACTTTATCGCCTTTTGTTTTAAGCCATTTTGAAACCGTAGCCTCTGTTACTGACTCTCCTAATGTTGGAACTGTAATTTTTTCTGACATTTAATCTATTAGTATCTTTTCTAATATTTCTTTTTGTTGTGCAAGGTGTTTGTTTAAATTTCCAGTCGCAGTAGATGACGATGCTTTTCTGCCAACATA
>MDTB01030919.1_pt1 | contig 11219 bp, 15 predicted proteins | sample 811161 | NCBI WGS metagenome assembly MDTB01 (sample SAMN05326650, study PRJNA326480) | marine metagenome | isolation source: seawater | place: Mediterranean Sea | collected 2009
CATGAGCTCTTATCATAGGAAAAACATAATCTTTCACAAAAATATTTTTTAGATTTTCGATAATTATTTTTTTAACGCCTAATCTTTTAGCATTTTTTATAATTTTTTTTTTGTTTAAAACTTGTCCGATATCAGATGTGTAGGCTATTATCTCGGCTTTATAATTTTCTTGTAACCATCTTAAAATTATAGATGTATCCAAACCGCCTGAGTAGGCTAAAACAATTTTTTTCATTTAGCTACAAGCTTTTTTTGCTGTATTATATGCCTTTGTAAATCCCATCATAGAATAGTGATCAGTGGTCTCAGCTCCCTTTATGGTTCTTGCTTTTACGATTATGTCAGTTGCTTTTTTCATTAATTGAATAAATTTTTTTTCTTCCTGATCGTCCAGTAACCAAGCAAAATCTTTTTGTGAAAAAAAAGAGTATTTTCTTTTTCCAGAGCTTGCAGTTACACTTGACGTCTTATAATCATGGCCGCTTGTTAAACTTACCTCATCCTTAATTTCATCAGAAGGCCTGAAGGTTACAAATAATTTAGATTTATTTCTTTTTACGGCTGCTGGAGCTCTTTTTGTAGGAATGGTTTGAGCGAAGCAAATTTTCCCCTTATCAGTTTCTGCCACAAAGCTTTCCCAGTTTTTGTATTTTCCGGCTGATCTCGGAGAAACAGCAAAAGCATTTACAGAAAATAAACCAAGGCTAAGTACTATAATAAATTTTTTAACTGACATATTTTATTTTTATACTAAAAAATATCTATTTCAATGCCTTGTATTATGGAGATGGATTTGGATTATTATTATGGATAGCATTAATCTTATTCAAAATTTCATCGGACAATTCAATATTAACGCTATCTATATTTTCTTTTAATTGACTCATCGTTGTAGCGCCTATAATATTGCTTGTAACAAAAGGCCTTGTATTTACGAATGCCTGTGCCAATTGAGCCATTGTCATCTCATTTTCTTTAGCTAATTTATAATACTCTTCGTAGGCTTTCATAGCTAAAGGATTAAGATGTCTTTCCCAACCTTTGAATAATGCTTGTCTAGAATTTTTCGGCATTTGACCATTTCTATATTTTCCAGATAGAGCACCTGTCGCAAGTGGGTAATAAACTAAAAGACCACATTTCTCTCTTATTGAAATTTCTGACATCCCAATTTCGTAAGTCCTATTAACTAAATTGTAAGGGTTTTGAACTGACATCATCCTAGGCAATTTTTTACTTTTAGACAATTCAATATATTTTGAGAAGCCATATGGTGTTTCATTTGACATACCAATGTATCTGATCTTACCACTTTTAATAAATTTTTCTAAGGCCTCAAGTACACTTTCAAAGCTATTCCATTTTCTCTCATTATTATCAATTTTGTATTCTCTTTCCCCAAAGTAATTGGTTGATCTTTCTGGCCAATGTAATTGATATAAATCTATGTAATCTGTTTTAAGTCTTTTTAAACTTCCATCAATTGCTTCACCAATAGTTTTTTCGTCGAAATTATTTTTTCCACCTCTAATCCAGTTACACCCAGGGCCAGCTACTTTTGAGGCTAAGATTACTTTTTTTCTGTTTTTCCTTTTCTCAAACCAATTTCCAATCATAATTTCAGTCTTACCAAATGACTCAGAGTTAGGAGGTACAGAGTAAAGTTCTGCTGTATCAAAAAAATTTACACCTTCTGCAACTGAATAGTCCATTTGCTCAAAGGCATCTTTCTCAGTATTTTGAGTACCCCAAGTCATGGTTCCTAAGCATATTAAACTCACTTCCAAGTCTGTAGTGCCCAATTTGTTAAATTTCATAAAATTGTAATGTTTTAATAGTTTTTTAGGTCAATTTTTGCCTATTGAAAAGTATTTAAAAAAACTTATATATTTGGTTATGGAAATTAATAAACAAAAATCAACAGTTCGCTCGTCAGCAACTGAAGCAATTATTGATCAAGGCTTAAGATCTTACATGCTTAAAGTCTATAATTATATGGCCTCTGGTGTTCTTCTAACCGGGTTTGTTGCTTTATTATTTTTCAAAATGGCGGTTGTTACTTCAGCAGAAGGTCAAATAATTGGACTGACTAATTTTGGGAATTCAATATATGCCTCAGGTTTAAAATGGGTAATAATGTTAGCTCCACTAGCAATTGTTTTTTACATGAGCTTTGGAATAGCGAAAATGTCAGCAGCTAAAGCGCAAACTACTTTTTGGGTTTTTGCAGCTTTAATGGGTGCATCGCTTTCATCAATATTTCTAATTTATACCGGCGCAAGTATTACAAGAGTATTCTTTATTACGGCTGGTACTTTTGGAGCAATGAGTATTTACGGATACACGACAAAACGAGATCTTACTAAACTCGGTTCATTTTTAATGATGGGCCTTTTTGGAATTATTATTGCTTCATTAGTAAATATTTTTATGAAATCTTCTATGATGTATTTTGTAATATCAATCATAGGTGTGCTGGTGTTTGTGGGCCTGACAGCTTATGACACTCAAAAAATTAAAAATATGTACTTAGTAAGTGATAGTGGTGAGTTGATGGGAAAGAAAGCTGTTATGGGTGCCTTAACACTCTACCTTGATTTCATAAATCTTTTTATAATGCTTTTAAGACTTTTTGGTCAAAGAAGATAATTATTTTATAAGTTTTAATCTATTCCAGCTAGTTCTATCTATAAGACAATCTAAACTTTCCGACTTTTTAATTACTTTTCCATCTTTATCTTTGATTAAATACTTTTCATTAAAATAATTTGGCTTTAGGTTTTTTGTAATTTTTAACACAGGTTTTTCAGATGCTCTTTGATAAACATCAAATGAAACTTCTTTGGCACCAGTCGAAAAAGAGTAGTCTTTCCAAGATCCGTTAGATACCATTTTCGCATAAAGATTTAAAATACATTGAAGTTCTTTCTTAATAAAAAATTTCTGCTTTTCACTTTTTTTAGCATCATTATTTATGATTAATCTAATTTTATTCATATTTTATACTTGTTGATCAATGGTATCTGAAAAGCCGTAAATATAATAGTTATTGGCAGAATTCCCCACACCTTAAAGTTCACCCAAGTGGCTTCAGGTTGTGTTCTCCAAACAATTTCGTTTAATATTGCTAAAAATATAAAAAAATATGCCCATCTAAAATTTAATTTATCCCAACCAATTTCATTTAAGTTAAAAGCAGTCTGTAAAAAAAATTTTAGGAAGTTTCTTTGAAAAAAGACTTTGCTTATAATTAATATTCCAGCAAAAATTAAATTTACAATGGTTGGTTTCATGTAGATAAAAATTGGGTTATTGAAATAAAGAGTGAGGCCACCAAATAGAGTAATAACTACACCACCTATTAATGGCACGTATGGTATTTTTTTTTCGATAAAATACATAATTCCAACAGCTATAATAGTGGCGATAATTAAAGGGGGGATAGCAACCGTGAGATTGTTTCCACTTTTGTAATAAATTGTAAAAAAGATTAATAAAGGCCCAAAGTCAGTAATAAATTTTAAAAGTGACTTATTCACAAATTAAAGATTAACATAAAATTTAACTATAACAAATTAGATATTGATTTTAACAAAAAAATTACTAACTATTAGGTATGGCAATAAGCAATATAGCTAAATTTTCAATAGGTGAAGTGGTTAAACACCGTCATTTCGATTTTAGAGGAGTGATTTATGATGTTGACTTTGAATTTAATAATTCAGAGGAGTGGTATCAATCAATCCCAAAAGAGGTTAGACCAAGAAAAGACCAGCCTTTCTACCATCTTTTAGCTGAAAGTAACGATGTAACTTACGAGGCCTATGTTTCAGAGCAAAATTTACTTTTAGATAGTTCTAAAAAGCCAGTGAAGCACCCCTTAATAGAAGAAATTTTTTCAGGCAAAAAGGGATCAAGTTACTTTAAAATATCTAATTAATTTCTGATCGCCTTAAATAAAACAAAATTCGTTCAAATCTGCGACACACCGACAAAGTAATTATAGCTTGTTTTAGCCTAATTGAGAATAATCTTATTATAATACTCCCTCCAATTCTCAATTGGGCTTATAATTAAACTTCACAAAAAAAAAATATTATAGTAGTTAAATTAAATGTTAAATTTTTTTCACAATAGTTATATATTCATTTTAATAGAAAAATTATTAAATTTTATAAATTCAATATTTTTTGTTTTATTATTAATTGCTCTTTCGTTTGCATTAGTTTTTTCTCCCCCTGATTATCTGCAAGGTGATAGTGTAAGAATAATGTATGTGCATGTTCCAGCGGCCTGGATAAGCCTTGCTTCCTTTAGCTGTATTGGCATTCTATCTATTTTAAATTTTATCTTCAAAATTAAAAACTTAAAATTAATAACAAAGAGTATCGCGCCCATAGGTTTGATGTTTACTTGCATTGCAATAGTAACCGGTTCCATTTGGGGTCAGCCTACTTGGGGAACTTTTTGGGCTTGGGATGCAAGGATAACCTCTATGTTAATTATGGCACTTTTTTATATAATTTTTATTGTCATACATAAATTTTTTGATGAGGATAATAAAGCAAACAAAATTTCAAGCATTGTTGCAGTTATAGGTCTAATAAATATTCCAATTATTAAATACTCTGTAGAATGGTGGAGCACATTACATCAACCTGCAAGTATTAAGATTACTGGAACAAGCACAATACATTCTTCAATGTTAACGCCTTTAATGCTTATGTTTTTTGTACTAATTTTGTATTGTGCGCTAATTTTTCTAATGAAATACAAGACAGAAATCATTAGAATAAAGAAAAAAAATTTAAAAAGATATGATCAGTAATCTAATAACAATGAACGGGTACGGAATTTTCGTATGGTCATCCTTTGTAATAACTTTTTTAGTTTGCGGGCTTGTCTACTATAAGACAAGAAAAACGCTTAAAAAGTATGAAAAGGAATTTGCTAAAGAAATTGAAGAACTTTCTGTCCAACAAAAAAAAACAGTTTTAAAAAATTCTAAAATCGCCTCGAAAATATTTGCATCATATAATAAAACGATTTAAAGCGTTTAATGTTTCCAAAGAAAGTAAAAAAAAGGGCCTCTCTTTTAGCAATAATTTTATTTACATCAATTATTGGAATTTTTTTGATTCTAAATGCTCTAAACAAAAATATTTTATATTTTAATTCTCCCACTGATATTAAGATTAACCAAGATATAAATTTTGATAAAAAAATTAGAGTTGGTGGAATGGTAAAAAAGGATACATTAAAAATAAAAGACCAAGAAATAAGGTTTATAATTACAGATTTTAAAAATGAAATAAATGTGAGCTTTAAAGGAACGATACCAAACTTATTTGCAGAAGGAAAAGGAGTGGTAGCAGAAGGTAAACTGCAAGATAAAAAGTTTTTTGTTGCCGACAGAATTTTAGCAAAACACGATGAGAATTACATGCCTCCAGAACTAAAAAATATAATGACAGACAATGCTAAGTAATACTGGAAATTTTCTTCTATTTATAAATATTTTTTTAAGTTCTTTAATTATCTATAATTCTTACAAATGTTTAAAAACAAAAAATAACATAATTTTCAAAAATATTTATCAAATTAGTTTGGTGCAAAGCACTTTAGTTTTAATTTGTTTTTTTACACTCATTGCTGCTTTTATAGTCTCTGATTTTTCTTTAATAAGTGTTTATCAAAATTCTCATACATTAAAGCCTTTTTTTTATAAAATTTCTGGGACTTGGGGGAACCACGAGGGTAGTCTACTACTTTGGGTTATAATACTTACAATCTTTTCATTTTTATTTTTAATTACAAATAAAAACCACTCGAAGCATTACAGACTTTATACTTTAATAATTCAAAACTTTTTAATTTTAGGTTTTTTATTTTTTATAATTTTGAATTCTAATCCTTTTAGTTCTATAAACCCAATTCCGAAAGAGGGGTTAGGTTTGAACCCAATATTGCAGGATCCGGCTTTGGCTATTCATCCTCCTCTACTTTATATTGGATTCGTTGGGTCTTCTATATATTTTTCTGCTGCCATGGCTTCAATGATTTCAAATTATTCTGGAAGATTTTTTGCTCAGTCAATTAAAAGTTGGGTCTTGATCTCTTGGACTTTTCAAACACTAGGAATTTTGGTTGGATCTATCTGGGCATACTATGAGTTAGGTTGGGGAGGCTTTTGGTTCTGGGACCCAGTTGAAAATGCATCTTTACTCCCATGGTTTGCAATGACAGCTTTGTTACACAGTCTATTAGTTTTAGAAAAAAGGAATACGCTTTATTTTTGGACAATTATACTTTGTTTATTGACATTTACTTTAAGTGTAACAGGTACTTTTTTAGTTAGGTCTGGAATACTTAATTCAGTTCATACTTTTGCTAACGATCCATCAAGAGGTATATATATTTTAATATTTTTAAGCTTAATGATTTTTGCATCAATTTATTTTTTATTTAGCAAATATAGGCCAACGAACGATTTGATCAATTCAAACAGTAAAGAAACTTTTGTTTTAATAAACAATTGGTTCATGATGTTTTATTTAATCACGGTGTTATTGGGTACTTTGTACCCAATTTTTACAGACGCGATTTCAAATAATAAGATATCAGTTGGTCCTCCTTTTTACAATTCTGTGATAATTCCAGTTGTAATAGCCTTTTTATTTTTTATGGCGATTGGACCACAAGCTAAATGGATTAGAAATAAATTTTCAAACTTAAAAAGCATATTATTAATTCTTACTGGAGCAATTTTAATGAATTTTACAATCATTTACTTCTTTAAAAGTTACAGTTTAATATCAAATTTAATCTTAATATCTTCTTTTTTTTTAATTATGTCTTCTATTTTTGATATTTTCAAAAAAAGTAGATTGAGTCTTCCAAGAATAATTTCTCACTTATCATTCGGTTTTTTAATTTTATTTATTGGATTGAACCACAATTTTTCTATTGAAAAAGATTTTAATTTAAAACTTGGTGAAGCTAAAATAATAGATGATTATGAATTTGCCCTTTTAGATCTTAAATTGAGTCAGGAAACTAATTATAAAGCTGTAGTAGGTAAATTAGAGGTAAATAATTCTAACACTATGAAAAGTAGAATTTTATATCCCGAGATAAGAATTTATGATAATCCTCAAACTCTTACGTATGAAGCCTCGATACAAACAAACTTTTTAGGAGACCACTATTTAACGATGAGTAATATTGATCGTTCAGAATATTATAATATTAAATTTCAGCACAAACCACTTATGATTTGGATCTGGATATCCGTTATCCTGCTTTCTTTTGGGGGGCTATTAAGTTTATTTAAAAATGCAAAAAATAATTAAATCTATAATAGTTTTACTCTTCATTTTTGTTCTTTTAGTGTTTTACAATTCATTATATAGAGAAACTAATTATAGCACTAACTATCTAGTAGGAAATAAATTAGCAAAAATAAATTTAAAAAGTTTTGATGACAATAAAATCTATACAAATGAAGATTTTAAAAAAAGTCGTTATACACTCATAAATTTTTGGGCATCTTGGTGTGCTCCGTGCAGAGTCGAACATCCCTATTTAATGCAATTATCAAAAGAAAAAAATTTAAAGATATTAGGAGTTAATTTTAAAGATAAAAAAATTAATGCATCAAAATTTTTGAATGAGCTAGGGAATCCATATTATTATATGGCAAAAGACATTAAAGGAAAGCAATCGGTTAATTTTGGAATTTACGGCATACCAGAAAGTATTTTGATTAATAATGAAACAATAGTTTTAAAAAAATTTATAGGACCTCTTAACGAGCAAAATTTAAATGATATAAAGGAGATAATAAATTCTTTATGAAGTTTAAAATTTTGCTTATAATTTTTTTTCTTAATTTAAACATCAATCTTAGAGCAAATGAGCTAGTAGAGGAAAGTAAGATACACAAAAACTTGAGGTGTTTAGTTTGCCAAGGTCAATCAATTGCAGATTCTAATTCTGATTTCGCTTTGACTTTAAAAATGGTAGTCGAAGACTTGATTGATCAAGGAAAAACAGAGAAGGAAATTTATAGCTTTCTATCAGATAAATATGGGGACTGGATTTTATATAAGCCTAAAATTAATCCAGGCAACTTTTTACTTTGGGGCTTGCCATACTTGGTTCTTATTATTGGTGGTTTAATTATCGTTTTTTTAATCAGAAAATCCTCAAAAAAAGCTTAAATTGCTAACTGTACATATTAGCTATTTAGTTGTATTTTTTTAAATATGAAATTTCAATTTTTCACATTTTTATTCACTTTAGTTTTTTTGGTGACACTAGCAAAAGCAGATGAAGGTGAGGCTGACATATCTTTTTATACTGGAACCTTTGATGTGATTGACAAAGAAGGTGATGACCAAACTTCTCTGTTAGGCATAGAACATAAAAATCCTGATTTGTTTAGAAATACTTTCCTTGGAAAATTCAAACCAATTACCGGAGGTTTCGTAACCGGTGATAGTTCAATATATTTATATACAGGCGTTGAGGGCCAATATGAAATTGGTCCAATAAAAATTTTACCAAGTTTTTCTCCAGGTTATTATGAAAAAGGTGACGGTAAGGATTTAGGAAGCATGCTAGAATTCAAAAGTGAAATTAAAGTTGGCTTTGATATTTTTGAGAATTCCAAATTAAGTTACAGCTACAGCCATATCTCTAACAATGATTGGGGAGATACAAATCCAGGAACAGATAATCAACAAATAACATTTTCAAAAAATTTTTAATAACAATGAATCTAAATGATTGTTATAATTTTGATGATTTTAGAAAATTAGCAAAAAAAAATTTACCCGCACCAATATTTCATTACATCGATGGTGGTGCAGACGATGAAACAACTTTAAAAAGAAATACAGAATCTTTCTTAAAATGTGACTTGGTTCCTAATATTTTAGCAAGTGTTGGAGAACCAGACTTATCTACTTCTGTATTTGGACAAAAAATAGATATGCCGCTCTTCCTTTCACCTACCGCTATGCAGAGACTTTATCACCATGATGGAGATAAAGCTTCAGCCAGGGCTGCTGAAAAGTTCGGAACTTTTTACAGCATGTCTACAATGGCAACTTCTTCGATTGAGGAAATTGCAAATATTTCAGGAGGTCCAAAACTATTTCAGCTTTACATACATAAAGATCAAGGTTTAACAGATAACTTAATAGATAGATGTAAGAGTTCAGGGTTCAAAGCAATGTGTCTTACAGTTGATACAGTCGTTGCTGGAAACCGAGAAAGAGATCATAGATGGGGTTTTACAACACCGCCAAAACTTACATTAAAAAGTCTTCTAAGTTTTGCTACTCATCCTAAATGGGCTTTTAACTACTTAACTCATGAGAAATTTCAATTAGCTAATGTTTCTCATTGGACAAAAAAAGGATCAAGTATTGCAAGAGGAGTAATGGACTACATCAATGAGCAATATGATCCAGCAATGAGCTGGAAAGATGCTGAGTACGTTGTTAAAAAATGGGGAAGACCATTTGCTTTGAAAGGAGTTATGTCAGTTGAAGATGCAAAGAGAGCAGTTGAAATTGGAGCTTCTGCAATAATGCTATCCAACCATGGTGGTAGACAACTTGATGGTTCACGATCACCTTTTGACCAACTCCCAGCTATTGCTGACGCAGTTGGAGGAAAGTTAGAAATTATCTTAGACGGCGGAATAAGAAGAGGTACTCACATTCTTAAAGCACTATCTTTAGGGGCTACTGCGTGTAGTTTTGGAAAAGGGTTTTTATTTGCACTTGGCGCTGGAGGTCAACAAGGAGTTGAGCAAATTCTTCAAAGAATGAAGGATGAGATACGAAGAGATATGATTTTACTTGGATGTAAAAGCATAAAAGAGCTAAATAAAACGAAAATTGCGTATAGGTGATGCAAAAAAACTAGTTTGCAAAGGTAATAATAAATATTAGGTTCAATATATGAGATTAGCGAAAAATTTAGAGAGACTCGGAACAGAAACAGCTTTTAGTGTTTTAGCTGAAGCAAAGAAACTTGAAGCTCAAGGCAAAGAAATGATCCATTTAGGTTTAGGCCAGCCAGATTTCATGACTCCTAAACATATCATGGACGCAGCAAAAAAAGCTATTGATGATGGACACCATGGGTACGTGTTAGCAAATGGAATTGCTGAATGCAGACAAGCTGTCTCAAGAAAAATTAAAAGTTTATATAAAAAAGAAGTAAGTCCTGAGAGAATTATGATTATGCCGGGCGGTAAACCAACAATGTACTTCGCAATACAAATGATTGGTGAGCCTGGTGCCGAAATAGTTCATCCAACACCTGGTTTTCCTATCTATGAATCTATGATTAATTATACTGGTGCCAAAGCAGTACCTTATGATTTGACAAAAGAGAAAGATTTAAAGTTTGATCCGGAAAAAATTTTATCTTTGATAACAGACAAAACTCGTCTTGTAATTCTGATTAATCCAAATAATCCTACAGGAAGTTTTGTTGAAAAACCAGCAATTGACTTTCTTGCTGAAGGTTTAAAGAAACATCCTCATGTTACCATTTTAAGTGACGAAATTTATAGTAGACAAATTTTTGATGGCAAAGAAATGCCAACCTTTTTTAATTATCCTGATCTACAGGATAGACTAATAGTTTTAGATGGATGGAGTAAAGCTTACTCCATGACTGGTTGGAGAATGGGCTGGAGCGTGTGGCCAGAAAAATTAATTCCTCATGTAACTAAATTAGCAATTAATAGTTTCTCATGTGTAAACGCACCATCTCAGTTTGCCGGGATAGCAGCACTAGACGGACCTGACGACTCAATTCATCTTATGATGGAAAAATTCGATCAAAGGAGAAAATTAATACATAGAGGATTGAATGATTTGCCTGGCGTGGATTGTAGTATGCCCGGTGGTGCTTTTTACGCTTTTCCAAATGTAAAAGGAACAGGAATGAGTGGAAGTGAATTTTCAAAGAAATGTATGCATGAGGCTGGTGTGGCTATTGTGCCTGGTACAGCTTTTGGTAAAACATCAACAGATTACGTACGTTTTAGCTTTGCTGCCTCTAGGGATAATATTCAAAAAGCACTAGAAAAAATTTCAAAAATGCTTAAGTAGGACTGATTATGAGCACTTTACAAATGCCAAAAGTTGATAACGCAATTATGTCTAAAAAAGATAAAATTGCATTGGATCTTC
>MDTB01190098.1_pt1 | contig 11218 bp, 9 predicted proteins | sample 811161 | NCBI WGS metagenome assembly MDTB01 (sample SAMN05326650, study PRJNA326480) | marine metagenome | isolation source: seawater | place: Mediterranean Sea | collected 2009
AAGGATATGACTTATATTTTCAATGCTAATCAAGAGACATTTAAACTAATAAACAAGCTTGATGTCATTACATATGAAGTAAACTTTAATAATGCTTATATAGTGGCAACTAATGAATCTATTGAATTAACCATTAATAGAGTAACTGGTAAGTCTTCTTTAGAAAATAAGGAATTAAAAGAAGGAATATGCAAATTAACAAATAAAACAAAATTTTAATCTTATGAATATTGATAATTTAATAAAAAAGTCATTAGATGTTTCTCTTGACACAATTAGTAAAACGATTAGAAGTGATTCGTTTTCAAAAAATCTTTCAAAAGCCTCTAATTGTCTTATTGATACATATAATAGAAAAGGTAAAGTTATGCTTGCTGGAAATGGGGGTAGTGCTGCTGATGCACAACACATATGTGCAGAATTAGTAGGTAGATTAAATTTTGATAGAGCCCCACTGGCCGCAGTAGCTTTAACTACTAACACGTCAAATCTAACATGTATTGGAAATGATTATGGATATGATGAGATATTTTCTAGACAATTAAATGCAATTGCAAAGTCTGACGATTCACTTATTGTATATACGACTTCAGGAAATTCAAAAAATATAATATCATTATTGAAAGAAGCTAAAAATAAAGTAAGACATATAATAGCACTTACTGGTAATAATACTGAAAATATTATTAATTATTGCGATGTGATTATTTCAGTAGATTCCGTCTCTACAACTAAAATTCAAGAACTTCATGCGATAGCTGGTCACATACTATGTGAATGTGTTGAGAAAAACATATTCGAAGCAAATGAATAGTCTATATGTCCTCTTGGACTTGAGATAGTTTTTATGAAAAACTCTAATAAGGCAGTTATATTATGTGGTGGAGAAGGCCTGAGATTATGGCCACTCTCAAGAAGTAGCTCTCCTAAGCATCTAATATCAATTGATGAGAACAAAACATTTCTTCAAAAAACTATAGAGAGAATTAACAAACTTTTTAATTTAGATGACATATTAATTGTTACCAACGAAAAACATAAATATGAAATAATTGGCCAGCTGTATGATGAATACAAAGATAATATTCCTCAAATAATATGTGAGCCAGAGCCTAAAAATACATTAGCCGCAATATCGTATGCTGCAAAAAAAATACACTTATCAGATCCCCACGCCTGCATAACTGTTTTTCCAGCAGATCATTTCATCGGCAGTGGTGTAGCATTTAAAGATACTATTGTAAGAGCACAAAACGCAGCTAACAATGGATATTTCGTTACCATAGGTATAAAACCAGATAGGCCGCATACTGGATATGGTTATATAAAAACTGGAGATATTATAAACTCAGATTTAAATGAAGAAATATTTACAGTACAACGATTTATTGAAAAACCTAATCTTGCTCAAGCAGAAAAATATATTCAGGAAGGATGTTTATGGAATTCAGGTATATTTGTTTTCAACTTAGAAAAGTTTTTTAGTGACCTAAAATTATTCCAACCACAAATGTCCTCGTTAATTTCTGATTTGAATGAAAATAATAAAAATAAAATATATTCAAATCTTGATTCAATATCTATTGATACAGGTTTAGTAGAAAAAATTTCTAACCTCGCTGTAGTATTTTCAGACATTGAATGGAATGACCTAGGTGAATGGAACTCAATTTATGATTTTTCTAAAAAAAATGATAATTCCTTGAAGGGTAATGTACATATTGATGATGTGAGTAAATGCCTTATATGGAATTATAATGAATTAGCAGTTATATCAGGAATAAAAAATCTGATTATAATTAATACTCCCGATTGCCTTCTAGTAATGAATAGAGAGTCTTCTAACAATCTAAAAAATAATATTGATGCTATTAGGAAGAAATATCCAAAAAATATAGAGCAATCTTTAAAAGAGCATAGACCTTGGGGATATTTTAAAATAATAAAAGATTCTGAAGACTATAAGATAAAAAAGATTGTTGTTAGACCTAAAGAGAGATTAAGCTTACAAATGCATAAATACAGGAGTGAACACTGGATTGTTATAAAAGGTTCTGCAACAGTAATAAATAATAATAAAGAATTCATACTCAAATGTAGTGAATCTACATTTATTCCGGCACATACACGACATAGGCTCATAAATAATGAAGATGATGATTTGGAAATTATCGAAATACAAACGGGATCTTATTTTGGTGAAGATGATATTCAACGAATAGATGACGAATACGACAGGATCAAATGATAAACATAATTATTAATTTATTTAGATATTTTTCACTGATAATAGAGTTAACAAAAAGACATTTAAGCAGTAAATATAAAGGTTCTATAGCTGGATTCACTTGGTGTTTTATCTATCCTATAATCATGCTATCCGTATACGCTCTTGTATTTGTTCTAATTTTCAAATCAAAATGGGGATTTTCAGGAGATACAAGTGACTACGTCTTTATTCTTTTTTTGGGTCTGATTATTTATAATATGACTGCTGATGTTTTAAAAGACGCGCCTTTTTTATTTATCAATTACTCTAACTACATAAAAAAAATCTCTTTCCCCATCGAAATATTACCTGTAACTATTGTGTTAGCATCTATAACGCAGTCTTTTATTACATTAGCGGTATGGATTGGCGCTATATATATTTATAAAGGAATATTAATTGATTTTATAGATTTATTTATTCTGTATTTAATGTATTTACCTTTCCTATTTCTATTTGCCTATTTATTTTCAACTATCGGTGTCTTTATAAGAGATATCGGCCATATCGCTACGCTCTTAGGACAAGCTCTGTTATTCCTAACGCCCATATTTTACTCTATTGATTCTGCACCAGCGCTGTTTCAAAATATACTTTTTTACAACCCACTTACATTTCCAGTTGAGCAATTTCGCCTAACCTTATTTTATAATATAGAACCATCATATTATGGATTTTTTATGTATTTTATTATTTCTACATCATTTCTCTTGCTTATGATATATATGTTTAGTCTTTTAAAAAATAGATTCTCGGATTATTTATGAGTAAAAATATAATTGAAGTATCAAATTTGAGTAAAGAATACAAAGTATTTAGTAAGGAATCCTCTAAGGTAATTAATTTAATCTTTCCTAGCTATAGAAAGAATCTTACAGTCATTAAAGCACTGAATAAAATAAATTTTAAAGTTTCAGCTGGCGAGGCAGTTGGTATTATAGGTAAAAATGGATCAGGTAAAAGTACATTACTGCAAATACTTAGCGGTACAATCAAACAATCCAGTGGAGATTATAAAATAGATAGAAATTTATTCTCTCTATTAGAGCTTGGGACTGGCTTTAATTATGAGTATAGTGCCTATGATAATGTAATTATTAATGGTTTACTTTACGGTAAAAGAAAAAAAGAAATTAAATCAAAAATACCTTATATTTTTGATTTTGCAGAATTATTAGGTTACGAAAAATATCCTCTCAAAACATTTTCATCAGGAATGATAATTCGATTAGCATTTTCTATACAACTTATACTTGAACCTAAGGTGATAATTATAGATGAAGCATTAAGTGTAGGAGATATATTTTTCCAACAGAAAAGCTACAACTATATTCGAAAGCTTGTTGATAATGGAGCTTCTTTAATGTTTGTATCACATGACATGGGTCTTGTTAAAAAACTTTGTAACAAAGCATTATATCTAAAACACGGTGATTCAGTAGATTTCGGCGATACAGATACAGTAATAGAGCAATATTTAAATGATGATGACATAAAAGAATACAATAACATGAGTTTAAAGCCACATGGTGAGATTCATAACGTTTATATTAAAAATAATAGCAATACTAATGGTTATCAGATTAATGATGATATTACTATTACTGTAATAGTAAACTCAATACCTAATGAGGAGAATGTGATTTCTATGAACATTAAAGATGCTACTGGAACTATACTAACATCTATTAACACGTTGGACCTCACTGATGAACTACTAAACAGCAAGAAAAAAAATAAATTTAAGCTAATAATGGACTTAAAACTATCATTAGAGGCTGGCTCATATACCTTTGATTTTTTCCTTGGAATAAAAAAAGGAAAAAATGAGGCAATTTCAATAACTAAAAAAACATTGGGCCCAATCAATATCGAATGGGATTATAATCTTCAGACAGCGCCTTTTTTAGGAAAGTTTGGACTACCCATAAAGAAAAGATTAAATTATATAAATAGACCCGATGAAAAATAGTTTTACATATAAATCTTTAAAATCTGGCATGTTGTTTATAGAATTTTATTCTTCTATAGATACATTACTAAAAACTGAAATCAATGGTTACAAGAAAACGTTAGATATCAAATTAAACTCATATTATAAATTGGGCTTTAGAATTGAAAAAAATATAGTAAATAACATCTCTCTTTTTTTTGACCATAAGAATTACATCGACAACACACAAATTTCATTTCATGTACAGTATTTTGAAACTGACACATTGATATATCCACTTGACACTTTCATTAATGGAAGCGATAAGATTAACTTACATTTTATTTCAGGTATATCTACAACGGCGTTTGATAAGATGCCAAAGGAAATGCTTTTACAGAGATTACTAACTTCTGAATACACCCTAGATCAATACAAACGCTCTTATGGTGGACCATTGAAGATTGCTAATCCCTTATTTAGATTTATCTATAAAATTTGGTCAATTTTCATGCCCCGTCTTGGTAAACTTTATCAATACATAAGTCGTGATTTAGATGAAATAATAATAAAAACTGAACCTTTACCCTCTCATTGTCCGAAAATATCAATAGTTACACCTTCATATAATCAAGGACAATATCTTGAGTTTCTATTTAAATCTATTGAGGAGCAGAAATATAATAATTTAGAATATATTATTCAAGACAATGAGTCAGATGATTGTACTAAGAATGTGATAGAAAAATATTCACATATTTTTTCATCCATCAATATTGAATCTGATACTGGGCAAGCAAATGCTATTAATAAAGGCTTTAAAAATGCAACGGGTGAAATTATGGCTTGGATAAATTCAGATGATGCGCTGGCTAAAGATGCTCTCAATAAAGTCGTGAAGTACTTTAATGAGAACCCGAATATAGACGTAATTTATGGAAATAGGATAATTATAGATAGTGAGAACAGACATATTGGGCGATGGATACTTCCTGGACATAATAATAAATCTACATACTACTGTGATTTTGTCCCACAAGAGACCATGTTTTGGAGAAAATCTGCTTGGGATAAAGTCGGTGGATTCATAGATGAAGGGTACAATTTTGCTCTTGATTGGGATTTAATTTGTCGGTTTCAACAAAAAGGTCTTGTTATTAAACATATAAATTATGTTTTAGGCTATTTCAGGCATCATAATGAACAGAAAACATCTTTAGAAATTGATCTATCTGGTTTTCATGAAATGAACATGATTAGAACGAAATATCTTGGAAAGCACATAAATAATTTAACCATCAAGCGAAAGATTTTATTTTATTTAATAAAACATGTAATTGCTGATATGATTACTAGAATAAAAATAAGAACAAAGATGCCGATATGATTAAGTATTCCAATATACTATTTTTTTTATTTATATTAAGTTCCTGCAATATTAATAATACTACTAATATGAAACGCTCCTTCTATGACTCAGGAGAGATTAAGTCAGAATCAATAATTGCAAGAGGCCTCCTTAATGGGCAGTCAACTCACTATTTTAAAAACGGTAATGTACGCTTTAAGAGTTTTTATAAGAATGGGCTGCTAGATGGAGAATCCTTCGAATATTATGATAATGGCAAAAAAAAAGCGTATGCTAATTATGAAAATGGATTATTGAATGGACAATCAAAAAAATGGATGCGTGATGGGACTCTAGAATCAGAAGTATATTTTGAACAAGGTTCATTGTTTAATCAATGAAAATTAACCACTCTGGATTTATTTAATATTTATATATGATTGCCTCTTTAACCAGCTTGTTGTTGTTTATTTTATGCTACATCCTTGGGATGGCGCTTGCTCACGTACTGCCTAATCATCTATCATCACTCCAAAAGAGACTACTTTCACCAACTATGGGCTTATCTCTTATTGTGATCGTATTTTATTTTGTCAACATATTAGGCTATACCATTGATGAAGCTACAATTCCTATAACATTTATTTTTTTACTACTATCATCTCTAATATTATTTAAGAATAAAAAAGAATTACTCATAAAAGAGAAATATTTCTATTTAACATTTTTTATAAGCTTTGTATTTGTAAGTTATCCATTTATTTTTTTTGGGTTTGATTGGGTAAGCTATGCAAATGATGATATGGCTAATTATGCTCTAGCTGCACAAAGATCTCAAAACTTTGGATTAGAGCATACTCCGAATTTTACATCATTGCTTAATGGTGGCGATCAATCTCATTATTATTGGTTTATGCATGCAGTAATGGGCCATAGAGTAGGCAGTGAAATCTTTTTATCATATATGGCTGCTCTCACTGGTTTAAATGCACACCAAATTTTTATGCCAACAATTGTCATGTTGCACATGTCACTTGTAACAGCGATAGGCGCTCTTGTATGTAACAATAATCTTTCTAGAAATATTATTTATCTGTCAATGCTTTTTGTGGCATTGTCACCACTCACAATACTTGGAACTATTTATCAACTAATTGCTCAAGTAGGTGGTATTGCCATAATGGTATGTTGTTTGTTACTTATTGTGAGAGATGAACATCACAAGAGCTACATTAATCTTTTCAAATATAGTATATTGCCATCTCTTATTATATTATCGTTTGTCATCTACTATACTGAGTTACTCCCTTTCTTTGCTGCTGTCTGGCTCTTGTATGCATTTTATTTGTTAAACAGAGACACGAATGCTTTCGTAGGACTATTAAAGAGTGCATTCATGATATTTCTATTCGGGCTAATTATATTAGATGTTGAATTAATTAGATACTTATATTTCCTTATTCATCAAATGTTCGGAGGAATATCCGGTCCAAACTATGATATGATTTTATTTCCTTATTATTTAATACCAAGTGGTATAGCAAACTTTTGGGGTTTGTCACCAATAGCTTACTATCTACCAGAGCCTTATCAAAATATTACAATACTACTAGGTTTGATAAATTTTTATTTACTAATTAAATATGTAATTCCGAGTCTTAAAAATTCAAACATAATTTTATATTTCTTACTAATAAGCATGCTCGTAGTATTTTTAATACTATTCATTAATAATAGTGAATTTGGATTATTCAAACTAGCTATGTATTTACAACCTATATTATTTCTAGCTATTGGTATCTATATTCTAAATAACTATGGTAAATTTAATAAAATACTTAAACTATATATCACAGTTAATGCTGTCATAATGATTAGTGTATCTTTTTACCATACAGTTAAAGTTTCTTTCAAAGATAATACTTATTCAGAATACAAAGTTAATAGTCAATTCAATAACTTAGTAAGTAGCGAAGAATTTAAAACTTGTTCTGATACATATATATCTGATCAACCCAATATTGTTTTGTCAAAATTTCAAGACTTATATTTAAGGAATTATAAAACATTCTTTCCAAGTAGAATGTTTTATGAACACCTATCAACTATAGGTGAAAAAGCATTAAATAATCCGTTTATGAAAGAAAGCTATATCAATTCTGTAAAAAGTTTTAATAATATTGAAAAAAATCTTTTTAATGATAAGTACTATATTTATAGCGATGGTTTAAGTACATCAAAAAAAAGAGCGTTTGTCTCAGATACCGAGTCTAAGAACAAGTGTTTTACTTCTAGTAGATTTAAAAACAATTTAGAGAATATATCAAACTGCTTCAGTAGACGAGAGAACTTAAAAGAACTTATTAATTCTTCATGTTTTATTGTAACAGAACGTAGAAATAATCCATTTAACTCCTATCATATGTCAAACATAGGACAATTTTATAGCATCAAGAAAAATGTTTCTAATAAACTTATTTTTATTCATTCTGATTTAGGTCAACATTATTATGGAGGGACAAAAAATATAGCTTATACTCATGACGAGAACGACCCAATGTTTCTTGGAAATAAAATTTCTGCTCTTGGCAACAATTTATTGTTTATGATTGTTAATCCTTCTAAAAAACCATCTTTTGTTTTTGAAGCTTCATCAACTCTCTTAAGACAGAATGATAATATGCTACCATTGGGTACAGTAAATGGTAAAGAAATGGATATAGTGGGAAGAGGTTCAGCTAGAGTTTTAATGAATAATGTTCCCTTAAGCCGAATAGATGATTTAGATTATATACATCTTAACTTCCCAAAGCCTGGAAAAAAATTTCCTATAAATAGAATTGGCTTAATGAAGCTCTATGGAAATAATATTAATCATGATTATAGAGATATAACAGTTTTTTCGAGGGATATATCTCTAGTAGATTTACCTGATATTGCTACAGAAAAAACACCAAGTTTAATTGAGAATTTTCCTAATGATTTAAAAAATAAAAACTTATTTTACTCTGGTATTTATGAAGATGGTTGGATATCTGAGGAATCATACTTCTATTTCAATCCATTAAATAAAAGTAAGCTTTTGATAGAGGGTGAAATACCATTTATCGATAATAATGATTTTCAAACAACACTTATACTTGAGTATGACGATGAAACTTTTTCAAATGAAATAAAAGTTGGAAAGTTTCAAATCAAAATACCCAAAAGTATTAATAGTAATAAAATTAAAATTAAATTACTATTCTCTAACACTCAACGATTACCAAATAATGATGAGAGAATAGTCGGTGCATATATAAATAAAATCGGATTTGTGGATTGATGCAGAAATATGTATTTCATGTATTATAAAATTAGATAATATGATATCAGTAATTACGCCAGTATATAATGAAGAGAATAATATTCAGCCGTTTCTGGATAGACTTATCCCAGTCTTAGAAAAGTTATCTCCAACATATGAAATTATTTTTTCTATGGATCCGTGTACTGATGAAACAGAAAAGATAATAATGGAAAACATTAAAAAAAATTCATCCATAAAATTACTTTTGATGTCTAGACGTTTTGGACAGCCTGCTGCAACACAAGCTGGTATACTTAATTGTTCAGGAGATTACTGTGTTGCTATTGATGTAGATCTACAGGATCCCCCAGAGCTTATAGAGGAAATGTATGAGAAAGTTTTAAATGGATATGATGTTGTTTTAGCTAAAAGAAAATCAAGAAAAGGTGAAACGTTCATAAAAAGAATAATTGCTAGGACGGGTTATTATCTTATAAAGAAACTTAGTGATGTAGAAATTCCTGAAAATATAGGAGATTATCGAATGATATCTCGAAGAGTAATTGATCAATTAAGAAACTTACAGGAAAAACATGGATTTTTAAGAGGTCTTGTTGCTTATGTTGGTTTTAAACAAACATATGTTATCTATGATCGTGATGCAAGATTTGCTGACAGCGGAAAATATAGCAGACTCACGGGGTCTATAAAAATAGGCCTCAATGGTTTAATCGGTTTTAGTACTAAACCATTATTTATAATGTCAGTATTAGGCTTAATACTTGCATCTTTCAGTTTTCTGATTGGGATGTTTTATTTTTTATCAAAAATATTTGGAGCAGATATTACTCCTGGCCTTCCTACTACAGTAATTCTAATCACATTCTTCTCTGGCGTTCAACTTCTAGGCTTGGGACTAATAGGCGAATATATTGGCAGAATCTATGATGAGGTCAAAAGAAGGCCTATGTATATAATAGATAAAAAGATTGGATTTAAGAAAGATTAATATTTACTAATACCAGATTATGTTAAGTATTTATAATTATATAAAAAAAAATTTTTATAGTATTTTTAAGTTTGGGCTAGTAGGAATTCTCACAACAATCATTTATTTGTTATTTATCTTTATTTTCTATGATATTTTTAAGTTAGACTATCGAATCTCTATCTCTTTGGCATACATTATAGGTGTCTTTATGCAATTTATAAGTAATCAATTATTTACATTTAAGATCAAGAAAATTAGTTTTGTTCATATAAAGAAATATTCTTTACTGCCCATAATAAATTATATTCATACGCTATTAACTAGTTTAATAATTGTAGGTCAGCTCAACTATACGCCTTATATATCTGCTATTATATCAACTGTGTTATCGGCAATTATAAGCTTCCTTTACTTCAAGCATTACGTATTTGAAGAAGCGAGTAATTAAGAAGTGAATAAAATAGGAATATCTATTATTGGTACAGGTAACATAGGTTATAAAAGAGCTAAGAGCCTTCCAAAATCACTTGAAATAATTAGCTGCTTTGATATAGATAAAAAACAAAGAGATCAGTTTGCGATTGATTTCAATTGCAAAGCATGCAGTAGCATAAAAGAGTTACTGAATAACAAGGAAGTCTCTGCGGTGATAGTGTCAACTCTACATGACACTCTATCTGAGATTACAATACAATCAATCATAGCAGGTAAACATGTATTAGTTGAAAAACCTGCTGGCTTAAATTCTAACGAAATTCAGAATATTATCTATCATCAAAAGAAATCGCAAAAAGTTGTTTGTGTAGGTTTTAATCACAGATATCATCCCTCAATTATGAAGGCAAGAGAAATCATATCTGAAGGTAAGCTCGGAGAAATAATGTTTATAAGAGGAAGATACGGTCATGGAGGTAGGGTAGGATATGATAAAGAATGGCGATCTTTTCCAGAAAAGGGCGGAGGAGAACTACTCGATCAAGGACCTCACCTCATTGATATCTCAAGATTAATCTTAGGTGACTTTTCTAATACCACTGGTTTTATGAATACATTTTTTTGGGACATGAGTGTTGATGATAATGCATTTATGATTCTTAAAACAAAAGAAGAAAAATGCGCATTCCTTCACGTTAGCTGCACAGAATGGAAAAATATGTTTTCACTTGAAATATATGGAAAAATAGGCAAGTTAGACATTAAAGGATTGGGAGGAAGTTATGGAGTCGAGGAGATTATACATTATGAAATGCAACCTGAAATGGGGCCTCCTCCTTCGAAAAAATGGATATTTGATGAAAACGATAAATCATGGTTTAAGGAGTTAGATGATTTTGTGTATAATATTCAAAATGATAATTTGGAATCAGCGACATTATATGATGCACTTG
>MDTB01046810.1_pt1 | contig 11217 bp, 13 predicted proteins | sample 811161 | NCBI WGS metagenome assembly MDTB01 (sample SAMN05326650, study PRJNA326480) | marine metagenome | isolation source: seawater | place: Mediterranean Sea | collected 2009
CCCATCATTAATGAAGAGCTAGAATGTGCAAAACTTTGTTGAATTACTTGCATCATTATTAAACCACTTGCTAAAAATTTTATGTATGGAACTCCCAATACATCAGCCCTTTGATCTCCTATTGCTAAAGAGATAACAGTTAAAAACAATATACTAGTTAATATTGGGCCAAACAACGTCTGTCCAGAAACTGTTAAAAATCTAAAAACTTCTTTTTTGAATAAAGAATAAGTTCCTATCCAGTTTATAATTCCAAATCTTCTTAATCCAATTTGATATTTTTTCTGTAATTCAACCATAAGTAATTATTAATAAACTTTTTTTTTAATATTTGTTAAAAAACAATAAAAAAAGCTTGTTAAAGCTTGACAATTGTGATTTCTATATCGTGTTGTAAATATATTAAAGTATACTAAATATAGTAATATGAGCTGGACAGATCAAAAAGTAAGCAAATTGAGAGATCTTTGGGGTAAAGGTCAAACAGCAAGTCAAATCGCTGAAATTCTTGGAGGTGTAAGTAGAAATGCTGTGATAGGAAAAGCTCATAGATTAAATTTATCTGCCAAAATTAAAACAAGACCTTCAATAGCTAAGAATAATTCTGTTACATCAGATAACGTTAATAATTTTCAAAAAAAGACAAGTAGAAAACACAGATTTCGGTCACTCCTATTAGATAAAAATTTTGAACCTGCTAAAAATCTTCATTTAGAAGAATTAAGCGAACATACTTGTAAATATATGGAGGGTCATCCAGATGAAAAAGACTCTTCTTTTTGTGGAAGAAAAACTATTGAAAAATTTTCATATTGTCCTTTGCATCTTATGATAGTTTTTCAGCCTAAAGGAAAAAAAGAGGAAGTTGACGACAAAGAAGATGATGTTCCGAAATTTATTGAAAAAAAAATAAAGTCCGCCTAGTTATTTAAGTATCTTTTCTTTCGCTTTTTTGAATTCCTCATTATCAATTATTCCATTATTATGTAAATCGTTTAGTTCTTTAATTTGTTTAACAATTTCTGAATTCAGATTTTTGTTCTCAACATCAATTTCTAAATTATTTTCTTCTTTAATTATTTGTTTTGCCTCGACACCTCTTGTTATGGCTTTGACTGCAATAGAAAGTACAAAAGCTAAAATTATAAATACAAGGAGATAGATGATATTCGTCAACATTAATTATTTTTATCAATTTTCATTTTTGAATATTGACCTCCACTAGTCCAATTATAACTATACTTACTTATTTCAAAATCAAATTTTTTATTTGCTTGCATATTAATATCAAAGTTTGTTTTATTTTTTCCTGATGCTATATTATCATATCTAAGAAGTTTTAACTGGTCCATGGTTAATAGTGGGTTAGGCATCAATTGCAATATTCTTGCATTAACTTTAGCTAAAGCTAAAGGGATTGACAGAAGCAACCGTTTTTTATTTATTGATTTTAAAATTTTTATAATTATTTCTTTAAAGGAAATGATTTCTGGGCCAATACACTCTATTGTTTCACCGTTCATTCTTTTTTGGATTATATTAAAAATTATATCTGAAAAATCAGAAACATGAATGGGAGTAAACTTAGTTTTTCCAGAATAATATAATGGCATTACAGGAAGTATACTCAACAGTCTCATAAAATTTGTTGTAAAATTATCATCAACTGAATAAACAATAGAAGGTTTTAAAATTATAGCATTTGGAAAATTCTCTCTTACTTTTTTTTCTCCATCCAATTTGCTAGAGGCATAGCGACTATCTATTGCATTCTCTACACCTAAAGCAGAAACGTGAATAAATTGCTTTAAAGATTTTTTTGATGCTATTTTTGAAAGTAAAGAGGGTAAATCGGAGTGTATTAAATTAAATTGATTTTCTTTTTTTTCATATAAGATTCCAATTAGATTTATGCAAATAGAAGATTGTTCCATTAATTTTGAAATATTTTGCTCATTAAACATATTGAGTTCTTTAAGTTCTAAATAACCATAATTAGATTGAGTTTTTATTCGGTAACCTTTTTGATGAATGCTTCTAGTTACTGCGGTAACTCTGTAATTGTTTTTTGTAAGCTTCCTAATAAGCGATTTTCCTATTTGTCCAGAAGAACCAAATATTAAAATTGAATCCTGAGTTTTCATATATATAAATCTATTTAATGAATTTAGATATTAAATTACATAAGAAAGATTTGCCAGATGAAATAAAGTTCAGTGACAAGATAGCAGTAGATTGTGAATTTACTGGACTTAATGTTGAAAGAGATAGGCTATGTTTAGTTCAAATTTCATCGGGAAATAACGATGCTCATATTATTCAATTAGATAAAGATAACTACAACGCTCCAAATCTAAAAAATTTACTAACTAACAGAAATTTAAATAAATTATTTCATTTTGCTAGAGCTGATCTTTTATTTATCAAAAAATATTTAGAAATAGACGTTGAAAATGTAAATTGTACAAAAATAATGAGCAAAATTGCTAGAAGTTATTCTGATAGACATGGTTTGAAGGATTTAATAAAAGAATTTACTGGTGTAGATGTTAGTAAACAATTGCAATCATCATATTTCGGCGGTGAGTTGACAGATAAACAATTAAAATACTGTGCTCAAGATGTGATATATTTACATAAAATTTACGATTCATTAAAAAATATTTTAGAAAGAGAAAAAAGAATTGATCTTTATAACAAAACTATAAAGTTCATAAATACTAGAGTAGAACTTGATTTAGCTTCTTTTAATGGGGATATCTGGTCACACTAAAATGAAAGAGAGAAAATTATTAGGTATTGCTAAAGAAGTAGTAAAGCTGGAAATTGAAGGTTTAAGAAAACTTCAATACAGTATTGGGAAGTCTTTTGAAAAAATAATCAAAACTATACTTAATTGTAAAAATGGTAGAGTCATAGTTTCAGGTGTTGGAAAAAGTGGTATTATTGCTAAGAAGTGGGCTGCCACTTTATCTTCAACTGGAACTCCATCTTTTTTTTTAGACGCCTCAAATGCAAGTCACGGAGATATGGGGCAGATTACTTCTAATGATGTTGTCATTTTAATAAGTTTAAGTGGTCAAAGTGACGAGTTAAAAAATATAATTCAATATGCTTCTAGAAACAGAAATATTAAATTAATTGGCATAACTTCTAAAAAAGATTCAATATTATATAAAAACTCGAATGTAAAATTTTTACTTCCGAATGTAAAAGAGGCTGGATTAGGTAGTTTTGTGCCAACATCTTCAACTACTGTTCAGATGTCACTTGGAGACGCAATTGCAATAACATGTATGAAATATAAAAAATTTGGTAAGATTGATTTTAAACAATTTCATCCTAGCGGATCCCTTGCTATTAAACTTAAGACTGTAGAAGATTTGATGTTAGTGGGAAAAAAAATCCCTTTTATTAATGAGAAAATAACTATGAAAAATGCTTTAAAAATTATATCAAAAAAAGGACTAGGAGCCTTGGTAATTAAAAATGATAATAATAAAACAATAGGCATAATTACAGATGGTGATATCAAAAGACTATCAGGTTTATATGAAAATTATCATACATTGATCATAAAAAAAGTTATGAAAAAAAATCCAATTAGTGTTGACAAAAATATGTTAGCAGTTGAGGCACTATCAATAATGAATGCCAGGAAAATTACAAGTTTATGTGTGCATCAAAAAAGAGAGAGAAATAAAACCATTGGTTTTATTCATATTCATAATATCTTAGATGCTAATATAACTTAAATGTCATTTAAACTGCTAATACAAGTTTTTATTATAATATTGATTGCAACAATTACCGGTGTTGTATACGTGAAATATTTTAATTTTAAAGGGGATGTAGTTGAGGAATTTAACTTATCAGAAAAAAATAATAATAAACAAATTGTGGAACTAGAAAAAAAAATATCAAAATTAGAGTTACAAAATAATAAACTAAATTCCAAAATAGATCAGCAAAAAGATAAGCCTAAAGAGACATTAACAAAAATAATAGATATAAATAAGGTAAATGGAGTTTCAAACGACAAAGAATTAAATTCAAATAGTGAAAACCAAGACGAAATTAAAAGTGATGAAAAAAAAATAAATGATAATAAAGACAAAGATTCTGATTCTATTAAGCTAGAAATAAAAAACCTTGTGAAGGACGTTGAATATACTTCAATAGATCAAAAAGGAAACAGATTTTATCTTTTGGCTACATCGGGTAGATCAAATAAAAATAATAATGATATTTTAGATCTAAAAAATGTGAGAGGTCAAATCAAGTCAGATAGGAGAGATACTATATATATTGTATCAGATTATGCTCAATATAATTCTATGAATTTAAATTCTAAGTTTTATGAAAATGTAATAATTGATTATCAAGATAGAAAAATTACATGTATTAATTTTGATATAAATATGGAAACAAGTAAAGCTATAGCTTATAACAATGTTGTGATTACAGATCCAAATTCAATAATGAGAGCTGGAATAGTAGAGTTTGACCTAAAAACAAAAGATGTAAATATAAACCCTGAAAGTGCTACTACCGAGATAGTGGTAATTACAAACTAATGGCATTGATAAAAAAATTTAGGATAAAAAAATTCAAAGAGCAAAAACCTTTGCTTAAACTTGAGAAGATATCGATGTTTTATAACAAAAGACAAATATTAAATAATTTAGATTTAAAGATAAATAATCAAGAAATTTTGGGAATGTTAGGGCCAAATGGTGTTGGGAAGTCGACAATTTTTCATATTATAACCGGTCTAAAAAACCCGAGCTTTGGAAAAGTTTTAATAGATGGAGAGGATTGTACAAATATTCCAATTTATGAGAGGGCGACTAGGTTTAGTCTTGGTTATGTTCCACAATATGGAGGTTTTATACAAGATTTAACTTTATTAGAAAATTTCAATCTGGTTGGTGAGATACATATTAAGGAAAAAGATATTAGAAAAAGTAAGATTGAAAAAATAATTTCTCAATTTGAATTAGACCCATTATTAAATATAAAATCAAAATATTTATCAGGTGGTCAAAAAAAAAAATTGGTAATTGGGATGGCATTAATAAATGAACCAAATATTTTACTTTTAGACGAACCATTTGCTGCATTAGATATTCTGACGATCAAGATGCTACAAGAAATAATTGTAAACCTTCAAACTTTAGATAAAATTACAGTGATAGTTTGTGATCATCAAGCAAGAGATTTATTAAGCTGTGTAGATAGAGCTATAGTCTTGTCTGACGGAAAAATTATTGCATCTGGAAGTCCAGATGAAATTGTAAAAGATTCAAGTGCTAAATTAGCATATTTTGGTGATGAATTTAAAATAAATTAATTCATTAATGCCTGATCATATTTATATTAAAAATAAAATTAAAAGCTTTAAAAAAAAAATTAAGATTGGTTCTGATAAAAGTATTTCTATAAGAACGATTCTGTTAGCATCTCAAGCTGTTGGGACATCTGAGATTTCGAATTTACTTGAGTCTGAGGATGTCTTAAATACTTTAAAAACAGTAAAAAAACTTGGAATCAGTTATATAAAAAGTGGGAATGTTTATAAAATCCAAGGAATGGGTCTTAATGGTTTTAATATTAGCAAAAATACTACAATAAACGCTGGTAACTCTGGCACATTAGCAAGATTAATTTTAGGTTTATTAGTAAGAGCTAAATTTAAAATAAAACTAATAGGAGATGAAAGTTTATCAAAAAGGGACTTTTCTAGAGTAATCAAACCTTTAAGATTATTTGGTGCTGATATTAAAAGCAGAAATAATTTACTTCCAATTGAAATATCGGGCACAAAATATCTAAGGCCTATAACTTTTGATGAAAAAATAGGAAGTGCTCAAGTTAAATCTTGTATTATTTTAAGTGCTCTAAATACCCCAGGAATTACTGTCATTAATTCAAAAAAATCAAGGAATCATACTGAACTAATGCTTAAATTTTTAGAATATCCAATAAAAATTAAAAAAGAAAAAAAAATTGAGAGGATATCAGTTCGTGGTCTTCAACAGTTTAAAGCTTTTAAGTATAATGTTCCAGGAGACATCAGCTCGAGCGCCTTTTTTATCGTTTTAACTCTTCTATCTAAAAAGTCAGAAATGATAATTAAAAATGTAAACGTTAATAAAAGTAGGATTGGGATTGTTAAAATATTAAATAAAATGAATGCTAAAATTAGACTAAAAGAGGTAAGAAATTATAATGGCGAAGTAATAGCAAATATTCATGTTAAAAGTCAAAATAATTTAAAATCGATTAATTGTCCTGAAAATCTCAATAGTTCAGCAATTGATGAATTTTTAATAATTTTTTTAGCTGCAGCGAAAGCTAAAGGAGTCTCGCAGTTTAAAGAATTAGGAGAAATGAATAAAAAAGAGTCAAAAAGATTAGATCTAGGAATAAATTTTTTAAAATTAATTGGTATAGAAGTTGAAAGATATAAAGATAATATAAAAATCTATGGTAATCCAGATCTTGTATTATCAAAAAATTTCGAAATTAAAAACTTTTTAAAAGACCATAGAATTTTTTTTCTCTCCTGTATAACTGCATTAACTTTAGGAGGGAAATGGAAAATTCATGATAAAAAAAGTGCAAATACTTCATTTCCAAATTTTTTAAAAACATTAAAAATTTTAGGAGCAAAAACAAATTGAAAAAAAGAAAAAATATTATTACTGTTGCAATAGACTCTCCTGCAGCAGCTGGAGCAGGAACTCAGGCAAAATTAATTTCAAAACACTATAATTTATTTTATTTAGATACTGGGAAAATTTATAGATACATAGGTCAATTAAAATTGAGAAGTAAAAGAAAATTTTCTTATAGTCTGGTAAAGAACAAAATCAATAAATTGAGATTGAGTTATTTGAATAATAAAACCTTATTATTTAACGAGGTAGCTATTTCTGCATCTAAGGTAGCAAAGGATAAAATAATTAGAGATATAGTGCATAAATTTCAGCAAAAATGTGCCTACAATCCTCCACTAAGATATGCTGGATCAGTTTTAGATGGTAGGGATATAATTACTGTCCAAGTAAAAGATGCTATGTTTAAATTTTATATTACAGCAAGTATAAAAATAAGAGCAAAAAGAAGATTTGATGAATATAAGTGTTTAAATAAAAAAATTACATATCAGGAAGTGCTTAAAAGCCTCAAGAATAGGGATAAATCTGATAAAGAGCGGAAATATGGACCATTAAAAAAAACGAGAGATTCTATCTTGATTAATACCAGTAAATTAAGTAAGAAAGCGTGCTTTAAAAAGATAAAAGCTATAATTGATAAAAAAATAAATAATTAATGGAAATATATAAAGATCTTTCATCACCAGCTAGTCAACAGTTTGAAAAATTACTAAACAGCCAATTATCTAAAAATAAAATTGAAGAGGGCAAAATAATTGAGGGAAAAATCACAAAAATTACAAGCAAATATATTTTTCTTTTTATACCGGGTTTAAAAAGTGAACCTGTTATAGATATAAATGAGATGAAAATGATAGGCTTAAAGGACGATGTAAAAGAGGGTGAAACAATATCTGTATTACTTGAAAAAATTGAAGATAAAAATGGAGATGTAATTGTTTCGGCTCAAAAAGCTCAAAAAATTAAAGGCTGGAATGAATTGGTGAAATGCTATGAAAAAAATGAATTGATTAATGGAAAAATTACACAAAAAACCAAAGGCGGTGTGATTGTAGAGCACGTAGAAACTGGCTCTTTAATGTTTTGTCCTGGATCTCAAATTTCTGATAAACCTATCAAAAATATTGATCATTTAATTGGTGTTGAACAAAAATTTGCACTTATTAAACTTGATATGGTAAGAGGTAATAGCGTTGTATCAAGAAGACAAGTTGTTTCTTCAAATAAAAAGGAAGATAAAGCAAAAATTATAGAAAAATTTACTGTTGGAGATATAATTAAAGATGCAGTTGTAAAAGGTTATTCATCATTTGGTTGTTTTTTTGAAGTTGTTACACCAGATGGTACGATTGATACACTTTGCCATCTCCAAGAAATAAGTTACAGCAGAGTAAATCATCCAGACGAAATATTTAATATAGGTGAAAAGCATGATCTAAAAGTAATCTCAATAGATATGGAAAAGTTACAAGTAGGTTGTTCTATAAAACAATTATCACCAGATCCTTTTGAACATATATCAAATTATCAAATAGGAAATCAGTATAAAGTAAAGGTCGTAAAAATAACTGATTATGGATGTTTTTGTGAATTAGAGCCAGGGCTAAGCACTCTTCTGCATAGTAGCGAAATAAGTTGGACTAAAAAAAATATTTCACCAAAAAAAATATTTAATGTTGGTGATCAAATCGATTGTGTAATTACAGAAATTGATAAAGAAAAAAGAAGAGTTGCAATTTCTCATAGACTAACACAAGAAAATCCTTATGCAAAACTTGAAAAAGATTATCCAGTCGGATCAGAAATTGAAGGAGAGGTAAATAATTCAAATGAGTATGCTCTTTATTTAAAATTAGATAACTTCGATATTGATGGCTTCCTACATTCAAATGATCTTTCATATACAGGAAAACCAGAGGAAGAACTTCAAAAATATAAAAAAGGTGACAAATTAAAAGTAAAAATTCTTGAAATTAAAAAGTCAGATCAAAAAGTAAGGATTGGATTAAAACAACTACAAAAAGATCCATTTGATTGGTTTGAGGATAAAAAAGTTAATGAAGCAATTACTGTAAAAGTAATATCATCAGACAACAAAGGACTTATTGTAAAACCTGAAGGAGCTGATGTGGAGCTTTTGATCAAAAAATCTCAAATCGCAATGAGCGCTTCTGATGCAAGACCATCAAGATATGTTGGTGGCGAAAGAATAGATGCGGCTATCTCTGAATTAAATTTTGAAAAAAAAAAAGTATCATTAAGTATAAAGTTGCTTGAAGAAATTATGAATGAAAAAGCAATAAAAGAGCATTCCAGCCCTTTAAGTGGGAAAAATCTACCATTCTCATCACTTTCTGAGCAATTGGACGATAAAAAAAATAAAAAAGATAACGAATAGAAATTGTCAGTAGTAAAATCAGGTCTTATAAAAAATCTATCTAGTAGCTATCCAAACTTTTTAAAAAAAGATTTGGTCAGAATCTTTGACATAGCTATTTATGAAATAAGAGAGTCTTTAAAAAGAGGAGAAAGAGTTGAGCTAAGAGAGGTTTTTTCTTTTGAACCAAGAGTTCAAAAGGCTAGAGTATCAAGAAATCCTAAAACTAACGAAAAAATAAATACACCTGAAAAAAAATCAGTATTATTTAAAATGTCTAGAGAGTGGGCAAAAAAGATTAATGAAAAAAAATAAAGTATTTATCGCTTGCGATAGTAAAAATATCAAAAAAATTAAAGAAATTATTAAAAAAACTCATAATTCAAAATTACAGATTGGATATAAATTTGGTTTAGAATTTTTAAATTCTAAAAATGGAAGAAATTTTATATCAAAATTAAAAAATAAAATCACTTTTGGAGATTATAAATTTGCTGATATACCAAATACCTGTACTGCAGCAATAAGATCGGTTAAAGACTTAAAATTTAATTACTTAACAATTCATATTAGTTCTGGACTAGAAACTCTTAAAGCTGCTAAAAAAGTTGTGGGTAGAACAAAACTGATTGGTGTTACAATACTTACGTCTCTTGATAACAAATCGTTAAAAGAAATTGGTTTTAACAAAAAAGTTGAAGAGATTGTATATCAGCAAGCTAAATTAGCAAATAAGGCGAAATTAGATGCAATAGTTTGTAGTGCCAAAGAGGTAAGTATTGTTAGAAAAGTATTTAAAAAAGAAATAATTACACCTGGAATTAGGCTAAATTCAAAAACTCATGATCAAAAACGAGTTTTAACTCCAAAACAAGCTTATAAAAATGGAAGTGATTGGCTTGTAATAGGAAGACCTATTACCGAAGGAAATATTAAAAAAAATCTTCAAAATTTAATTAATCATTTAAATTAATGATTAAGGGTATAAAAATTTGCGGGATCTCTGATCTTGAAACTTTAAAATATATCCTAAATCATAAGTACCCACCAAAGTTTATAGGGTTCATAAGCAATTATAAAAAAAGCAAAAGATATGTTAATTATCAGAAATTAAAAAAACTAACTGATATAAAGAAAAATAAAACTAATTATGTATGTGTGCTAGTAAAACCAGAAGATGAAGAGTTAGAAAAAATTAAAGATTTAAATTTTGATTATTACCAATTATATGATGTTAGTCCTGCAAGGTCATCAATAATTAAAGAAAAATATAATGTGAAAATTATCTCTGCAATGACAATAAAAGATAAAAATGATGTTGATAATTATAAAAATTATATAGGGATTTCAGATATAATTCTATTCGATGGAAAAGGCTATGAAAAATCTTTTAGCTTTGATCACAAGCTATTAAATTCAGTGCCTAATTCAATAAATAAAATGATTGCTGGAAATATAAAAATAGAAGATATTCCAAATTTAAAAAAAAAAGATATCTTTGTAGATCTAAGTGGAGCTTTAGAAAGTAAAGAAGGAAAAAAAGATATAGCAAAAATAAATGAACTATTAAATTTAGGAATTAAATGAGACTAAAAAAAGGAGTACCAGTAATAGATCAATGTAATAAATTCGGATTCTGGGGAGGAAAATTTGGTGGAAATTTTGTACCAGAAACGCTTAAAAAACCTATAGAGGATTTAGAGATACAATTTAATAAGTTAAAAAAAGATAAAAGCTTTATAAAAGAGAGAGATAAATATTTTAAGAATTGGATAGGAACTCCTACAAGATTTATTAAATTAAAGAATTTAACAAATTATGTTGGTGGAGCGCAAATTTGGTCAAAAGTAGTATCGGATGCAAATGGAGGAGCTCATAAAATTTACAATGCTACGGTTCATTGTTTATTGGCAAAAAAGTCAGGAAAAAAGGTTATAATTGGTGATACTGGAGCAGGCTATGCAGGTAAAATGTTAAGTATGGCTGCAAAAAAATTTGGATTAAAATGTAAAATTTTTATGGGTGCAAAAGACATTAAAAGACAACAACCAAATGTTAAAGCAATAAAAAAAAATGGTGCAGATGTAATTCCTGTATATTCAGGAAGTCAAACATTAGTAGATGCTGTATCTGAATGTATGAGATATTGGGTTGCTA
>MDTB01082456.1_pt1 | contig 11217 bp, 8 predicted proteins | sample 811161 | NCBI WGS metagenome assembly MDTB01 (sample SAMN05326650, study PRJNA326480) | marine metagenome | isolation source: seawater | place: Mediterranean Sea | collected 2009
AGTTATTAAATAAAAAAAATGGTTTTAAAGAAAACTTATTTGATCTTATACCAAGCCTCTTAAGAGCACTTAAACGATATTAAAAAATAAAAAATTTTTTAATTTTTTTTAAAAAGATTAAGAATAATGAAAAAATTCTTAAAAAAATAAATCTATTTACTTTATTATTCCAATTTATAATTTTTTTTTTTTTCATTAAGTAAATACTTTTAGTTACACCAGCACCTACAGTTGACAAAATTAATTCACATTTAAGTAATGTAAAAAAATCAATTAGAAAATCTTTCCCAGATGTTTCTCTAAATTTTTTAGTAAAAATTGAATTATTATAATAAACATTATATTTTTTATCTTCTAATCTTTTAATTATATAATTTTTTATATGCTCAGAGTCTGATGCTACATAAATGTTATTTATTGAAGTATTCTCTCTTATGATCTTATCTATATTTTTTTTAAAATACTCTAATTGTATGTCATAAATCGTATCTTGAAACTGTATGTTGATTATATTTTTTAGTTTAACTGATCTATCTGTGGTTCTAAGGTGTATACCAATTAATTTTTTAGGTATTTTGATCTTATCAGTACTCATATTAATTTTTTTACCAGGTATGATTTTTTTGTATGATTTTTTCCATTCCCTTAAAAGAGAAATATTATCGATTGATTTGTAGGGATTATTTATGATAGCGTTTTTTAAATTTATTTTTGTATTATAAGAATTTAAAATAATTGAAGATCTTATTCTTTTTTTTAATTTAATTATTTTAATATTTTTAATTTTGCAATAATCAATAAATCTAAAAGGACATTCCTTTGTTTTTTTTTCATAAATGAAAAAAACTTTACTTTTGTTTTTTGATTTTAAATTATTAATTGCAATATAAAAAGTTATACCTCTTAATTTATCACTGAAACCGGATTTAATATTTGATAAATCTACTATCATTAATTACATTTTATTTATAACAATTAAAATTCCATATAAGTTACCAAGTGCTCTAAAAAATTTTTTTTTATTCATTAGAAAAATAGTTAAAAGAAAAATACTAGTTCTTAATAGACTCATGATAAAAAATCTTATAATTGAAAGTTTGTATTTTTTAACAACTTTGTATCTATTTTTGACCTCAAATATTCCAAATTCAAAACTACTTCTTTCAATTGAAAGTGGGTGGATATATTTTGCTTGTGAGGATATAAGAATTTTTTTTTTTGATTTGTAAAAATAATAACTAAAATCTAAATCTTCCAAATAACTATAACTTCCAAAACTTTCATCAAATCTATGGTTTTTTATACTTTCTAATCTATAAATACATGCGGTCGTATAAATCCACTCTGCAATAACATCTTCCTTTAAATTCAAAATTTTTGATTGCCATCCACTTAGGGCAACTTTTCCAGGTTTGTCTGGATAAAGTTCTAAATAATTTATTAATTTGTTTGATTTAATTTTTTCAATCAAATTTATTTTTACATCTTGTATTTGATTAAATCCATATCCAACAATACTTCTGTCATTACAATTATTAATTATAGTTTGATTCATTTGACTAAACATTTCTCCTGAAAATAAGATATCATCATCTAAAAACATAATAAATTTATTATCTCTTGAAGCATTCTCAATGCCAACATTTCTTTGCTTTGATGTCGAAGGCTCAGTTTCAAAAAGTTTTATTTTGTATTTATCTACAATTTTCTTAATTTCACTTTTATAAATCTTATCAGAACTATCAATTATAAGAATTTCAGCAAAACAAATTTTATTATCATAAATTTGTTTTAATGTTTTGCTTAAAAAACTAACTCTATTTCTTGTTGGAATTATTAATGAAGTTTTTAGAGTAAACATTATAATATTAAATAATTAATAATTTTTCATTATTTATTCTTTAAAATAAGAATAGACAAAGAATAAGCTAATAAACTAAAAATGAATGAAATATAAAAATTATCTAATAAAAAATACAGTAAGATTGGCATGAAAAATAATGTCTGCATAATAATGGTTGTATTAATTAAATTATAATTTTTTATCACATAATGGTGCAAATGATTTCTGTCTGCAGAAAATGGATCCCTTTTTTCACATGCTCTTTTTACAAATAATCTCAATAACTCATAACCGGGCATACACATAATTAAAAATATTTCATCAGAGAACTTGAAATAACTTAGGTTGTAAGATTTTATACAAAAAAAACCAATTAAATATCCTAGTACCAAAGTACCATTGTCACCAAGAAAAATTTTATTTTTTAAATTGAAAAATAAAAAAAATAATAAACAAATATTTAAAAAAATTAGTAAATCTAAATAGTTTATTGACAAAATTATTGAAAAAACTATTAACGTGTAAATCGAAGCTTGTCCATTTATTCCATCAAGCATATTGAAGGCATTAATAAACAATAAAAAACATAAAATGGTAAAAGGAATGCCAAAATTACCAAGATTAATTTCTGTTTCAGAAAAAGAAAATTTAATTAAATTTAAATTCAAATCGGTATCAACAATTAGTCCAATATATAAAATTAAAATCATAAGTATAAATTTTAAATAAGAATTTAAATCTATTTTATCATCTAAAAATCCCAAAATAAAAAACAAAGATGTTGTGATTAATAGTCCTAAAAAATCTTGGTAGTCTGAATTAATTAACGATTGATCTTCAAAATAAAAAGAATGAAGTAATATAAAAATTACTAAATTTATATAGATAAAAACTCCACCCAATAATGGTACGGGTTTTTTATGTATTTTTCTTAAAGCATCTGGATAATCAAAAACATTAATTAATTGTGATAATAAATCTATTTTTTTATAAATAATAAAATTAATAATAAACGAAATTATTATAAAAATTAAAATATTCATCTATTTATTTTATTTGCCAAATAAAAACCTATAGGAAAATAATTAATAAAAATAAACCAATTATTAAAATAATTTCCTGAGGGTAAAAAAGGAAACATTGAAATAAATATTGCAACTAAAATAAAATAATCTCCCCTACTGATCGAACATAATTTAAAATTTCTCTTTATTAATACAAATAATTGATAAACAACATATAAAAAAATTGATAAAAATAATACAAAACCTATTATGCCAGTTTCTGATAAAAATTGCAGGTATATGTGATGTGGATGAGTATTACATCCATTATTATATTCAAAATTTTTATAATTATTTAAATGATACTTCTCTTCAATAATTTTTTCATATTTTTTATTTGAACAAAGATATCTAAAAGATTTAATTCCTCCTCCTATAATGGGATTATCCTTAAATATTTGTAATGCTGTATAATAATGTAAAGTATGCCTTAAACTAAATATAATTAAATTTTTTTCATCATTATTATTCTTCTGAAATAAAATTAAATCTTTATTTTGTAATTGAAAAATTGTGTGTACAAAGATTCTTTTTAAAGATTGACTATTTATTATAAAGACTAATAAGCCAGTAAAAATTAAAATTAAAAAAGTTTTAATAATTTTTTTTCTATCTATTAAAATAAAAAATATTATGAAAATTAAAAAATTCATAAAAGCTGTTCTTTCTCCACTAAATAAAATGAGTATTGCAGAAAAGAATATCAAAACATAATTTAAAATATTTTGTTTTTTTAATTTAGCAAAATACGATAGGCCAATAAACATTGGTAACAACCTTGAAACATAGCTTCCCAAAACTCCTTCATCACCAAACAAACTTTTAATTCTATTATTTTCAATAATTTCATTACCAAAAATATTTAAATTAAAAAAAACAATTAAAATACTATCTAAAATTAATAAACTAATCATTAAATAAAAAACCCAATATAATTTGAATGCAATATCAGAAAATAAATTAAAAATTAAAGCTATTGAAAACACAAATAAGATTAATCTTAAATAAGTAATTGAACTTTTGAATGCTGTAAATTGAAATTCAGAAAAATATGAACTTAAATTTATGAAAAAAAAAACTATTATAAAAAAATAAAAATACGAGTTTTTGAATATAAAATATTTTTTATTGAGAACTAAATAAACTGTAGTTGTAACTGCAATATAAGTGCCAATTAAATCTGTTAAGAATGGTCCAGAAACTAAAATTATAGGAAAAAAAATAATTAAATTTTTATTAATCAAAGATATATAGCTACTATTCATTATAATAAATATGTATAATTTGATAAATGTTTAATACTAGAAATCAAATAAAAAAAAATATTTATAATTATATTTACAAAAATTTGTCTAATAACGTCGGAACAAAAAAATACTTTATTATTTTTTTGTTTACTTTTTGGGCCTCATTATGGCTTTCTATTGGATCACAACCAAATTCTTTAAAACTATTTGGAAACAGTTTTATAGACAACATTAATGCAATAAGAATAGCGATTCCTTTACTTTTATCCATACTTACGACAGCAATTTTAGTTTATCTAATTTTTAAAGAAAAAAATTTTGATAAAATCCATCATCTATTTTTAATTTTTTATATATTTTTTTTTTTTCAAATAATTGGTTTAATATTTAACAACGATGTTAATTTTACATTAGGTAACAGTTATTTAATTTTATTAGCAATTGGTTCTTTAAACATATTGCTTATAATCAAAATACTTAGGTTTGATTTCCTTGCAAAAATTTTGCTATATAGCTCCATATTAATTTGTATATTGTTTTTAATTTTCTTTATTTTTAAAAATTTAGATAAATTCAACGAGTCATTATTAGTCTCAAATTTCTATTCTATTTCTAAACCAGGAGATTTATTTATGGGTTTTGCTCAACCGAGATCTACAGGACTCGCAAGAATTTTTTCAGTTGTCACAATTGCTTTAATAATATTCAATGAAAGATTGAGTCATGTACACTACAAAATACTTCTGACCTTTATCATATTCTCTTGTTCTACAATTATATGGGGGTTCCAATCAAGAGGTGCAATAATTTGCTTTTATACAACTGTTATTTTTATATTTTTTTATTTCGATTATAAAAATAAATTAAAAAAATTTTTGTTGTATTTAATTGTGCCAATTATTTTTTTTAATCTTCTATCATTTGCTTCACAATATTATGAAGTAACTGTTGATCAAAAAAAAGAAGTGTTAGAAAGTGAAAGTGTTAAAGATAATGCTTTACAAAACAAATCAGATTCTGAACAAAAAAAATATAATAAACAAATAGAGATTCAAAATAGATTTATAAAGCATGGATTAAAAACTTCTGGTAGAGTTGAAATTTGGAAATATGCTTTAAATAGGTTTGATTCAAAAAAAATATTTGGATATGGGTCACAAGGTGACAGGTATATATTAAGTAAAAGATATAAAGAATACGGAAATAATTCATCAAATGTACTATTATATTCATTGCTATCTGGAGGGTATTTTGCAGTATTAATAATTTTGGTAATCTTTTTGTGGTTTATCAATGTTTTGTTTAAAGAAAAAATAATTTTTCGAAAAAATACAATTGCATATCCTGAAAATTTAAAAATTTCTATTGCATTAATATTTTTTTTTTATATGAGAGGGCTAATTGAGAATAGTTTTTCTCTTTTTAGCATAGATTATTTATTAACCTTGATAAGCATTTATATAGTTAACGATAATTTTAAAAAGGTATAAAAATATTTATTAATGAGAATTTCAATAATCACTGTATGTTTAAATAGTGAAAAAACTCTACCATATACTTTAAATAGTGTACTAGTTCAAAATTATAGTGACATAGAACATATTTTTGTTGATGGAGGATCTAATGACAAAACTATTGAAATAATAAAAAATTATCCATTAAAAAATAAAAAACTGATCCAAGCTCGTGATTCAAAAATTTATGAGGCTATAAATATCGGAATTAAAAATGCATCAGGTGAAATAATATCAATATTACATTCTAATGATATTTTAAATTCAGATTCGATTATAAATACTATTATTGATAAATTTTTGGAAAGTAAAAATGAAATTCTTACATCAAACGTAGTTTTTTTTCACAACCAAAGTTTCTTTGATATCACAAGAAATTATACTTCAAATAAATTTAAAAAATGGATGCTTAAATTTGGTTTAATGCCACCTCATACTGGAACGTTTATAAAAAAAAAAATTTATGATGAAATTGGACTTTATAATGAAAATTATGAAATAGCAGGAGATTTCGATTTTTTTGTAAGATGTTTTTATATTAAAAATAAAAATTATGAACACCTTAACAAAACTACAATCAGAATGAAAACTGGCGGTGTATCAGGGAAAAACTTTTTATCTTATGTTAAATCAACATTTGAAATTTATGAGTCGCTCAAATTAAATAAAATCCATTCAAATATTATTTACCTAATTTTAAGATTTCCTGCAAAAGTAAAACAGTTTATATTTTTGGATAAAAATAAAAATCTTAATGAATTCAAATTCAAGATAGATAATTTTTATTATAAGATTTTTAATTTTGATTTTAAAATTATAAAAAACATGAGTGTTTTAAGTTTAGATTGCAATTTTATTTTATCAGCAATGAATTTAGCTTTCTTAGGAAGTTATTCAAACTCTGAAATAAAAAAAAACAGACATATGATAAATTGGCCTGATGGAATATTTGTAAAATCAATTAGTAAAAGTTTAAAAAAAATTCCTGGAAGACAAGTCCTCAATGAGATTAAGATTAAAAAAGAGGATAATATCAATAGAATTTTAGTATTTGGAACGCTAACACAAAAATCAAAGCAATTTTTGATTAAAAAATTTAATATACCAGTAATTAATTTAACTCTACCTTATGGAAGTATTTCAAAAATAATTAATCAATTTGATTTCAAAATAAATAAAGATGATTTAGTTTTCATAACACTACCAACACCAAAACAAGAACAATTTGCTGATTTTTTATCTAAAAAATTTAAATATTTTAAAATAATCTGTATAGGTGGTTCAATATCAATTGTTTCAGGAGAAGAAAAACAAGTCCCCAACATCTTAATAAATTTTGAATTTTTATGGAGATTAAGATATGAAACAAAAAGAAGATTGATAAGATTAATTAAAAGTTTTTTTTATTATATCTATGGAAATTTTTTTTCAAATAAGATCAAAAATTTAAAATTATATATAATTGAATAGAAAAAAATTATATTGTTGGGTCAGTGATTACTCTAACATTACTGGAGAAGGGAACCTTGCAAGGTCTTATATAGAAAAAAAATTAAACACAAAATTTTTAGTTGATATAAGTTTCAATTCTAAAAATTCAATTATTAAAATAGTTAATAAATATAGATATCTTTCACCACTAATTGGAATTTTATACTGTTGGTATTACTTTCTTAAGAATAAAAAAGTAGGTTTCATAAATTATCTTCCTCTTTGGAACTCTGCTTTATTTATTTTATTACCGCCAAAGACAATTTTAGGCCCAATAACCGGTGGTGCTTTATTTAATAAGCAAATCAATTTAAACTTTATTATAAGAAAATTTATTTTTTATTTATTGTACAAGATTAGTGAATTTTTTTTAAATATGAGAGGCAAAAAATTTTACTTTTCAACTGATCTTCTGAAAAACTATTTATTTAAAAAAACTATAAAAAAAAATAATTTTAATTTTGTAAATTATTTAATTCATAAAAAAAAAAGAAAAAAAAAAGATATTGATTTTTTAATTTATTATAGGGATCATAAAAATAAAAAAAGTATGTTTAATTATGAATTTTTAGAATTTTTGAAAAAAAAAAATTTGAAGATAATAATTGTTGGAGAAAAATTTAAATCAAAAGATATCAAAAATTTAGGTAAAATTTCTAACAAAAAATTAAATTATTTACTTTCAAAAACTAAATACACTATTTCTTCAAATGAAAATTTGTACTCTTTATTCAATATTGAATGTATAAATAATCATGTAAAAATTTTTGCTGATAAAAGGCTTAAAAAGTTTTTTAAACATAATATTAAAGATTTTATTTTTATAAATTTTAACAATATAAAAAAAATAAATAAATTAATTTAATCTTTCTATAATATAATTTTCAATTACGAGTAAGTCCATTTTTGTTCTTAAAAAACAATCTATTGCATTCTGAGGAGTAAATACGATTGGTTCGTTTTCATTAAAAGATGTATTTATTAGAATCGGAATATTCGTTTGTTTATAAAAATTATTAATTAGTTTGTGAAATCTAGAATTTAATATTTTATTAACCGTTTGAACTCTGCCAGTGCCATCAATATGAACAACACTTGGCATTGTATCTATTACTTTTTTTTTAAATTTATATACATTGCTCATGTAGGGGCTTTTAATGTTTTGTAACTCAAACCAATCATTTATTTCTTCTTCCAAAATAGCAGGTGCAAAAGGTCTAAATTCCTCTCTTTTTTTAATTTTAGTATTTAATATATCTTTAATATTTTTATTTCTTGGGTCTGCAAGTATTGACCGATTACCAAGAGCTCTTGGCCCCCATTCCATATTCCCTTGAAACCATCCAACTATCTTGCTTTGAGATATTTTTCTAGCTACAAACTTAGTTAGATCGTCAAACTCTTGGTAATAAGAAACTTTGCAATTATCTAAATCTAATTTTTTTTGATTTAGATCTATTTGTTTTTTTATATTTATGCTGTCAAAATTAGGTCCTAAATACGGATTTTTATTGTCAAATATATTTAATTTTTGGGTATTATTTTTATTATACACATAAAGTGCCGCTCCTATAGCTCCTCCAGCATCACCCGGATTTGGGGGTATAAAGATATTTTCGAAAGATGTTTGATTTTTAATTTTACCATTTGCAAGAGAATTTTGTGCACAACCTCCGCTCAAAGTTAAATTTTTTATATCTGGATATTTTTTTTCAACATGAGACAATATATTAAACAATGCTGTTTCGTAAATTTTTTGAACAGATGAAGCAATATTTAAATGATAGTCAGAAATTGATTCATCTTTCTCTCTTTGAGGACCTAAAAGATCGTAAATTTTATTACTAAATAATCTTTTTGAAAAGGGTTGAGAGTCTTCCCAAGAATAATTAGTGTTTTTCTTGTGATGATTGAAATAATCTAAATTTAAAATAAATTCACCATTTCTACTTATATTAATAATTTTTTCTAACTTATTTGTTAAATTAGACTTTCCATAGGATGATAGACCCATCATTTTATACTCATCACCATAATTTTTAAATCCTAAAAATTGAGTAAATGCTTCATAAAAAACACCTAGCGAGTTTGGAAATATTATCTTCTTATCAATAATTATTTTTTCTTTTTCTGAAAAACCCCATGTAGTGCTCGTAAAATCACCAAAACCATCAATTGATAAATTTACCGATTTATCAAAATCAGAGATATAATAGGCTGAAGCAATATGAGATAAATGATGTTCAACTTCAATCAATTCACATTTTGAATTTAGTTTTCCAATCTTTTCGTTTATTTCTGTTAATATATTTTTTTTCTTTAATTTGTTTTTAAGCTTTTCAAAGTAAAATGAAAAATTAGGTTTATTAAGAATTGTAAATTTAAATTTGTTGAAAAAGTTTGAGCTTAAATTTTGATTTATAGCAATATAGTCAATATCATTTAATTTTATATTTTGATTCTCTAAACAACATTTTATAGAGTTTAAGGGAAATCCAGCCCAATGTTTAATTCTATTAATTCTCTCTTCCTCTATAGCTATTTCAATTTTACCATTAACAACTAAACATGCTGATGAGTCTGGATGATATGCATTTATACCTAAAATATTCATCAAATAGTTTTCTCTAAGATTTTTCCATCATTAATTAAAAATTTTTTATCAAAACATTCATCAAAAACTGAGTCAGAATGAGAAATCATAATTACTGTTTTGTCACCTTTAATTTTTAAAAGAATGTTTTTTAATATCTTGGTGTTGTTTTTATCAAGCGCTGAGTCTGGTTCATCTAATAAAATAATTTCAGAATCTTTAATTAAAGCTCTAGCAATTGAAATAATTTGTTTTTGACCACCAGACAAATATGCTCCATCAGCTCCAACTCTTGTATCTAGCCCATCTGGTAAATTTGAGAAAAAACTTGTCAAAGAAAGTTGCTCAGAGATAACATCAAATTTTTTGCTATTTAAGTCAGCAATCATTATGTTTTCTTTAATTGTTGCATCAATTAAAAAAATATTTTGTTGCACATAACTTATTTTTTTATTCCACTCCAAATTGTTAAAAAAATTTTGAGAAATTTCATCTAAAATAATTTTGCCACTATTTGGTTTAAGCAAACCTGCTATAATATTTAGTAATGTAGTTTTTCCTGATCCATTTTTTCCTGTGATTGCAACTATATCTCCTTTTAAAATTTTAAAATTTAAATTTTCCAAAACTTTATGATCATCAAAAAAACATGAAATATCATTTAATTCTAATTTATTTTCAAAATAAATTGGATTATGACTTTTTTTATTAATATTTAAATTTGAGAAATCTTTTGTAATTGCCTCGTATGATGGGTAATGAAATTTTAAATTTTGGACATAATATATAATTCTGTTAAAAGTTGGTACAACTCTAAATATTGCTATTGCATAAAGTCCAAAGACAGGTATTAATTCCTGAATATTATTGTCTAAATATATAAAATAAAATAATGAACCAATCATTGCGACTATAGCAATTAATTCCATCCAAAATCTCTGAACATGGTTTAAAAATTCTATTTTATAATGTGAGCTATGAAGTGATTTGCTTAAACCATAAAAAGAATTAGAAAAAAAGTTTTCTAATCTATATATAATAATATCTTTTATTCCCTTAAGTCCTTCGACAACAAGATTTTGTAACTTACCTGTTTTAAGCTGATAATCATACGACCAATTTTTTACTCTAGTTTTAATTGTTTTGTAATAAACAAAAAATATTGCAATAAATAATGTCATTGAAAAAATAAAAATTTTGTAGTTAACAATCAAAAGTAAGATTGATAACGAGAATATAAATATAAATTCAATAATTAAAGTTAGATATGACATGAGATATAATTTTAGGCCATCAATATCTGTAGTAACTTTTCTAAGCAAAAATTCTGATGAATTTTTTTGAAAAAATTTATAATTTTGATTAATACTTTCTCGAAACAATAAGGAAGAAAACCTTATATTAAGATCATAAAAAAATTTAATATAAAAATGATAAAAAAATATTAAAAATATATTTTTAAATA
>MDTB01182617.1_pt1 | contig 11217 bp, 10 predicted proteins | sample 811161 | NCBI WGS metagenome assembly MDTB01 (sample SAMN05326650, study PRJNA326480) | marine metagenome | isolation source: seawater | place: Mediterranean Sea | collected 2009
AAATTTTATTGAATTATTTGGTGACAATCAGTTTCTGGATGCGTTGACCAACACTGCAATCATTGCATTTGGAGCAATGGCAGTCACTATACCGATGTCTTTGGTTCTGGCCGCGGTCATCTATCACAGAACGCGCAGCCGGTTTGCTGGGTTCTACGAGACTGCTGTCTTCATACCACACGTTGTTTCTCTGGTGCCTGCAGCTATGGCCTGGAAGTGGATTTTTGACGCAAAACTCGGCCCCTTAAACGCGGTGATTGTCGGTTTGGGGGGCGACGCATTGCCTTGGCTATTTGACCCAGTGCTTTCAGTGATCTGCATTATCCTTCTTGTTTCATGGCAAACGCTCGGCTACGGGGTGCTGATCTATCTTGTCGGATTCAGGAACTTACCAAAGTCAGTTTTTGAGGCTGCACAATTGGACGGAGCCAGCGGAGTGCAAAGCTTTCTATATATGTCTGTCCCACTTTTGAAGCCGATCACACTATATGTATCTGTTGTCACACTGATCTCGGGCTTCAATGTTTATGCCCAGGCATATGTTCTGGCATCTGACACGCAAGGCGCGCCTGGACGGCAAGTACGAGTGCTGGTTCTTGATATGCTGGAGAACAGTTTCCAGAATTTCCGCGTGGGTTATGCGGCTGCCGAAGCCGTTATCCTCCTGTCAATAGTATTATTGCTGACCATGATCCAGTTTGGTCTGCTTCGAGGAAAGGGAGGTCGGTAACCATGTCTGCCAGAGCTCGCGTCCTTAGAACTAATTTTATGTTAGATATCGTACTATTTGTAATCTGTATTCTGCTGCTGACACCCCTGATACTACTGATCGCGAATGGCTTCAAAACGCCACAAGAAATGTTGGTATGGCCACCAACGCTTTTTCCAAAAGACCCTACTCTGCAGAATTTTCATAAAGTTTTTACAGAAACGCCACTTTTGCGCTGGATGTTCAACAGTTTTGCCTTCGCGATTTTATCAACGATCGCAATCGTATCTACCTCCGCTCTAGCAGGTTACATCATTGGGAAATTTCCATTTCGTTCAATCAACATCATTTTTGTCCTTTTTCTCGCGACGGCGATTATCCCTTTCGAGGTCTACATGATTCCGCTTTACTTCCAGGTGAAAGCACTTGGACTTTTGAACAGTATTGGCGGCTTGCTGATTGGATATCTAGTAATGAGCTTTGGAATTTTTTTAATCCGCCAAAACGTGATCGCCTCGATCCCAGACGAATTATTGGAAGCGGCGCGCATAGATGGCGCAGGCGAATTATGGATCTTTTGCTACGTTGTTCTACCGCTTCTGAGGGGGCCATTGGCAGCACTCGCGGTTCTCGCTTTTTTTCAAGCCTGGACAGCATTCGCCTGGCCAATCATCGTGACAACGCGTAAGACATCCTTCACGATCGAGGTTGGCCTTGCTAATTTTCAAAGTGCTTACACGATTGATCTTTCACTTCTAAGTGCTGCTTCAGCCGCTGTAATGGTACCGTCGGTTCTGGCCTTTGTGTTACTTAGAAGGAATTTCGTAGAAGGCATTGCGGCAAGCGGTATGAAAGAATAGAGGAACAAGAAGATATGGCGACAGTTGAAATCAATGAACTGCGTAAATCCTTCGGCGATGTTGAGACTTTACACGGAATATCTTTTTCGATCCCTGACGGTGCTTTCGTAGCCCTTGTTGGCCCGTCAGGCTGCGGCAAGTCGACCATATTGCGTCTAGTAGCCGGGCTTGAAGAAATCACCAGTGGAGATATTTATATCGGCGATAATCTAATAAATGATATTGAACCAAAGAACCGCAATATCGCGATGGTATTTCAAAACTATGCGCTTTATCCTCATCTGACTGTGGCTCAGAATATGGGCTTTTCACTGAAGCTTCTAAAGAAATCCAAGGTTGAGATTGAACGCGCCGTCAAAGAAACTGCTGAAATCCTTGGCATCAGTGACCTTTTGCATCGGTTGCCCAAACAGCTTTCGGGTGGGCAACGTCAGCGGGTCGCTATGGGACGTGCGATAGTACGCCAGCCGCAAGTGTTTCTCTTTGACGAGCCACTCTCGAACCTGGATGCTAAACTACGCGTTCAGATGCGGGCGGAGTTGAAAGCGCTTCACCGCCGCCTTGCCACAACCACTGTCTACGTTACTCACGATCAGATCGAAGCAATGACCATGGCCGACTTCGTAGTCGTAATGCGAGACGGCAATGTGGAACAGGTAGGCCGCCCACTTGAGCTTTATGATAACCCTGTCAATCAGTTCGTAGCAGGTTTCATCGGTTCGCCAGCAATGAACTTTTTCTCCGCCAGGACCAAGGCGGGCTATGACGAGATGGTGCTTTCAGATGGACAGACGCTTTTAAAACCGACGCATGCCGCACTTGATGGCTCCTACATAATAGGCATACGCCCCGAACACATACGACTGGATGGAGACGGCGCCTCATTTGAGGCGACTATTCAATCAAGCGAGCAGACTGGATCAGAGACACTATTGCAGGCAAGGTTAGCAGATCAAGAAATTACTATCCTTCTGCGTGAACGTTTTGATACTTCCCTTGGTAACGCCCATGAATTCGTTGTGGATGCAGCTTCAGTTCAGGTTTTTGATAAAAAGACCGGTGCAAAAATTGAACCCTGAGAAAAGTGAATACCCATGAAACATACTTGGCGCTGGTTTGGTCCAAACGACCCAATATCCGTTGACGACATGCTGCAAGCCGGCGTACAGGGCGTAGTGACAGCTCTTCATCATATACCGAATGGTCTGGTTTGGGGAGTGGACCAGATCCAGAAACGTCAAGCTGAAATCCTTACAAATGGGCGTGGTGGCAAAAGTGGGTTGACCTGGGATGTCGTTGAGAGCCTGCCGGTATCAGAAGACATCAAGCGCCAAACAGGTCTATGGCGAGATCATTTAAAGGCCTATTGTGACAGTCTGAAGAACCTATCCACATGTGGCGTTACCAATATCTGTTACAACTTCATGCCAGTTCTAGATTGGACGCGAACAGATCTGCGCCATGCATTACCGAACGGTGCCTTGTGCATGCGGTTCGACATAGTGGATTTTGCAGCATTTGATATTTACATCCTGCGCCGTAAGGGTGCCCAGTGGGATTTTCCAGAAAATATTGTTGCTGACGCCAAGGTCCGCTTCGATGAAATGGATGCGGCGCGCAAGGCAGATCTTGTTTCAAACGTGCTCGCGGGACTTCCTGGAGCCGAAGAAAGCTATTCGGTAGATACTTTTCACGAAGTTTTAGAGACCTATGACGAGGTTAATAAGGACGGACTTCGCCGCCATCTTATTGATTTCCTGTCCGAAGTCGTACCCGTTGCGGAAAACTTTGGTATGACACTCAGTTGTCATCCTGATGATCCACCCTTTCCTCTATTGGGATTACCGCGAATAATGTCGTCGGAGGCTGATTATGGCTGGCTAATTAAGACCATGCCTTCATCTGCTGTAGGTATCACACTTTGTTCTGGCTCTCTTGGCGTGCGGGCCGAGAATGATTTACCTGGTATGATGCAGCGTTTCGGGAAACATGTGCATTTTCTACACCTCCGCAATGTGCGACGGGAAACAATAGGAGAAAAGATATCCTTCCATGAAGCAGAGCACCTTGACGGCGAGACTGATATGGTCGCCCTAATCGGGGAGATCCTAAAGGAGGAGGCGCGTCGGTCCAGTTCAATTCCATTCCGCCCTGATCATGGGCAGCAGATACTCTCGGATCTCGGCTCAAACCCTCAGCCGGGATATCCAGCTATTGGACGTCTAAAAGGTATGGCAGAGCTTCGCGGTATTGAGGCTGCACTTTCCAAGACGATCCGTTAATCCTGTATCACTCGGATTGCTGCTAGAAGACTAAGTCCGGTATGATATCCAGGATCCAAATCAGGCGTCGCGGGTACATAGTCTATCGGACCCTCTGTCGTTCTTGTTTGATAGGAAAAACCTCTTTCAGATTGCCAGTAATTACCGAAAAACGCAGCATCTGCTCTTTGCCAAAGGTTTATCAGGCTTTCATCACCTATTAGTTTGTATCCAATCGCAGCCGCACGGATCGCTTCCGGCATTTGCCACCAAGGGAAATAGGGTGAATTTGCCTGACCGGTTTTGGATGAAAGACTAAGCGCAATGCCAGGGCCTTGTAGGCCGGTCTCAAGACTGCTTCGAAGAATTTCTCCCAAGAGTTCTATCCGGGAGTCATTCGGGTGCTGTTCTAGATGTTCAAACGCAAAACCACAGAACTCGATTCCGTGTCCTACGTTGCAGGCATCCTGTTTAGGTATGTTCAAAAGAAGGCCCGATGAAGCATCATAATAGCGCGCCAAAACGTCGTCGATGAACTGGTCAGCAAAACCAGCCTCATCGGAATGGTTACATCGGTGTAACAAGCCTGCCGCACCCAGAAGGATCATACGTGGTCCAAAATCATCTGGTTCACTTCTCGCGTTTTGCAATGAAAGCACACGTTTTTCTTCCATCTGAAAACGTCCATCTTCAATGGCCGCAATGACATCATGCAGGTAGTCAAGAAATGGACCTACATTTTTTAAATCGAAGTGGCAGGCCGCAGCAACAAGCCCTTTGGCAATAAAAGCGTCTGAATACGTAAAAATTGGAAGCGCAGTAGTTTGGCTTTTTACACCATCATCCATTGGAATAACCGGTTTAAGCTCTTCGTCATAGAGAAAGTAAGAATGCCCGTCTCTGAAGTAGAGTTCTCGTAACCTTTGAAATAGTTGTTCAGCCCTTTCGCTAATACGTTGGGATAATGTCGGATTAAGCTCGTGGTAGAATTCAGCAAATGTCACTAGCGCTTCAAGTCCACGTCCCTGGATCCACCCATAGGTAAATTGGGGGCCTCTCAACCCAGAGGACGTGTCGTAGTCAACCCCAGTCAATGAATTCACTTTCGTGTTTAGAAACCCGTTTTGGCTAGGGCGGTCGATCAACCAGCGTATGGCTGCTTGGTTGCAGGCTTCATAGCGAACCGCTGCATCTTCGCTCCAAGGAGTCATCCTTTGCCACCACGTCGGAGTTTGCGAAGCAATTTAATTACCGCCTGTTTTTGATGATCGAGATAAAACCCCATCAACGCACCTAAATTAAAACGGCTGGTTGGCGATTGAAAAATTTCATCACACGCAATTAGTGACGAGACACTTTCGTCTGCGTACTGCGTACCCCTCGCGATATTAAAGAATTCTTGAGCCAGAGTTTTTGCCATGGATAAACTACCTCATGTATATTCAGAAAAGCTCATAGCGGCCTGTTAATTATCACGTTCAAGTTCGCCACTGATACATGTGACCGCATCTCCTTGCCACGAGTTCTTACATAAAATTAGAAGACAAAATTTTGCTCGTGAAGTCCACCAAAAACTCATGAGTAAAGTGCACAAAGTTTCATTTCTATTGTTATCTCCAGCTTCTGATTTATCAACCTTCAACGAGACAATTACTCAGTAACTTTTCCGCAGTAAAAATTCCGGAATAAGGCAGGGCGGCGAATTGTGCCTTGTCACCGACAATAATCATTCCAATTTAGAGATAGCGAAACATAATGATGTTTGCCCGGTATAGATGCATTAAAGGCAATCGAGTGAATTAGGTGCTTGAGACCCGTGATTATATCCCTCCGGTTACGTCCGATTTTAATGCCAACATTTGGCGAGGCTGCATGTGGATCTTTGAAAAGAGCCTCGATGTAAGTCTCTAAGCAGCGTTTACACGTTTGATTACCCTCAATCCTGGTGAATATTAGCCGGGAATTAAGTATCCTATGCCCCACTGGGTTGAGGAAATTCCAGAGGCCTTTCGGTAGTATGTCCGAGTATCTCTACTAAGTCTCTATCTAACACAACCTTCATAAGTGATCACCATGCTTAAACCTAACCTAAACCAGTCTATATGCGCGTCTATCAAATGCCGCGGCTGCATCGCTCGTCTCGGAAGGTCTGAATGCCATCGCTGTAAAAGCTGACGTCTCTGACGAAAATGCAACTATTCGTATGTTGGATGAAGCGGAGCAAGCCTTTGGTGAATTGAACTTCATTCATCAGAATGCAGCGATCCAGGTTGAAAAGCTGCTGCATGAGACAACACTGGATGAGTGGGATCAGTTGATGGCCGTCAACCTGCGCTCGATGTTTCTGGGGGCAAAACACATTTTGCCTCGAATGATGCTTTCAGGCGGTGGATCGATTGTTAACAGCGCCTCCATTCTGTCGTTATCAGCTGACGAAGTGCTACCGCTCTACTCAGCAAGCAAACACGGTGTTCTGGGATTGACACGCGGCATCGCGGTTACCGAGACCTACGCAAAGGCTGGAATTCGCTGCAACTGTATTTGTCCTGGAGACATCAGGACATCAATGGTTGAACAGTACTGGGCTGCTCAACCTAATCCAGCAAGCGCTGAAGCTGAGACAATGGCGCACTATCCAATGAAACGTATCGGTGAACCGAGCGAAATGGCAGACACAGTACTCTATCTAGTGTCTGACCTTTCGTCGTTCGTCAACGGAACAAGCATCGTGGTGGACGGTGGTGTTATGGCAAAGGTTTATTAAGCAAATTGTATATATTAGAGTACTCACAAAACATTTTCTTTAATCTCCGATCTGGAAAAGGAGGATGGACTTGTCACGACGCTTGATTTGGGGCTTAATCCTGATAACTCGTCCAAACTCTTGAAGGTCACAAGAACCTCATGAAATCCTTTATTGACCAAATCCACAATTCCGTCACGTGGCAGGAAATCCATGCACAGCCAGGCATTTGGCGTTCCTGGGCTAATGATATTTCTGCCGAGAAATACAGAAGTTGGATTGAACAACTAGGTATTAGAGAAGTGTGGTTTTGCGGAGCGGGATCATCAGGATATATTGGTGATATTCTATCCGCGGGCTTGCCAAATGCAGAAGGAATAAGATTTCGGTCTATCCCATCAACCGATCTTGTCTCTCGTGCTCGATATTACCTCGAACAACCTCCAAACGACCTACTCATTGTCAATTTCGGCCGATCTGGCAATTCAAGCGAAACAGTCGGGACCTTACGCGCGATTGAAGTACTAGCACCGTCGTTGCCAACTCTAAACATCACATGCAATTCAAATAGCGCTATGGCGAAAAGCTCTATTGGTCAGTCCATGTTGCTGCCAGATGCCTGTCATGACGCTGGCTTTGCCATGACTTCGAGCTTTTCGACCATGCTTCTTACGGCATTGTCCATTTTTGACACAGATGCCGATGCAAGAGGCCATATGCGCAAATTAGCTAAACATGCAGAAGCCGTATTACCTCTACTTGACAGTCAAATCCGCGGATTAAAAGCACCTACGCGTGCCGTATTCGTAGGGTCCGGTCCCATGACCTTCGCCGCGAGGGAATGCGCACTGAAAGTTTTGGAGCTTTCAGCCGGCAAAATCCCAGCACTGTGGGATAGCACCCTTGGCTTTCGCCATGGCCCCAAGAGCTTCATATCCAGTGGTACAGCAATTTACGTTTTGCACAGCGCCGAGTGCCCCACAACAAAGTACGAAGTCGATTTAGTTGAAGAGCTGCGTGTGCAGTTTCCTGAGGCGACGACAATGACAATTGGCGCTGACGCAGACCTTTCCACCAAATCAATTGGTTCTTCGGTGTGGGATACCGCTCTTTCTATACTGCCCGCACAACTCGCTTCAGTAATCTGGTCAAACCAACTTGGTCTTAACATTGATGATCCGTTTGTGGGTCAATCGACCCTTACTCGCGTAGTTTCAGGGGTGCGGCTCCACCCAGTTAAGGCCATAAAATAATCCTGGCTGGCGGCATAGACCTTGGCGGGACCAAGATTGAGGTGCAAAAGTTCGATGCAGATTGGAAAGTTGCCGACAAACGTCGAATTGAAACACCTAGCACGTACATCGAATTGGTCGCAGCAGTGACCGATCAAGTTTCTTGGCTACGTAGATACCACCCCCATTTACCGGTAGGTATAGCAGCGGCTGGCCTTCAAAATCCAAGCTCCGGTACTTGGATCGCCGCAAATTTGTCAGCCAATGGCATGCCATTTGCCCAGGATGTCGCTAAGGCTACAGGCGGACAGCAAACCTGGCTTAATGACTGTCGGGCTTTCACCCAGGCTGAAGTTATTTTTGGAGCGGGAAAATCAAAAGGCACAGTGGTCGGCCTGGTAATAGGCACTGGCATCGGGGGTGGCGTATCCAGAGATGGAGTTTTAATAAATAACGGCGATGGACAATTGGGTGAATTCGGTCATATGCCAATAGCGGGTACGATCATCGCTGCGCACAATCTTCCCATCCTCAAATGCGGATGCGGCCGGTTTGGGTGTTACGAGACTTATGGTTCCGGTCCTGGCTTGGAACGTTTGGCTAAGGAACTGCTGGGTAGGAATTTGACTTCTCACGAGATTATATCTAACCGCACCCACCAAGAAATTTCGCGCATCTGGGAAATTTGGTGCGATGTAAACGCAGCCCTAATCTTGACCATAGTGACCACTATAGATCCTAGAACAATCGTGCTGGGCGGAGGTATGTCTAAAATTTTAGGACTAATTGAAGAGCTTGAAAGTGCGTTGATGCGGGTCGCCTGGAAAGAACTTCCACTTCCCTCCATTCGACCTGGAAGCCGCGGTGAGACAGCTGCAGCTCTTGGTGCGGCATATGCGGCCTATAATGTCTGAAATATTGCGGGATATAATTGCTCGCAATAATGCGGGCGAGTGCATCGCCATTCCTTCCGTTTGTTCTGCAAATCCAGAGGTTATATGCGCCTCACTACATCTCGCTTCAAGTCTGAACCGACCTCTGGTGATTGAGGCAACTTCAAACCAAGTCAATCAGTTTGGAGGTTACACGGGGATGGATGCAAAGACATTCGTTGCGTTCATTGACGACCTAAAATATGAAAATGAGATTGCACCAAATTTTATAGAACTTGGCGGTGATCATCTGGGTCCACAGGTGTGGAAATCAGAAACCGCTGACATGGCGATGGCTAAGGCACGTGAATTGGTGTCGGATTACGTGCGTGCAGGCATCAAGAAGATCCATCTCGATTGTTCAGAAGGTTGCGCGGGAGAACCGCCACTTGTCGACAATGAAACAGCTGCTGAACGAGCGGCAAGTCTGGCCCTTAGTTGTTTAGATTCAGCGTCGGCACCAGAGGAACTGTTATTTGTGATCGGAACCGAGGTCCCGCCACCTGGTGGAGCGCGGCTCGACGACAATGGACACGTTATACCAACATCACCCATATCTGCTGCCAAAACCCTTATCGCGCACCGCAATGCCTTCGCAAACAAAGGCATAGCAGATTTATGGCCTCAAGTTTCTGGGCTTGTGGTTCAGCCGGGTGTGGAGTTTGGACCGGACCAAGTTTTCAACCTACCGGCAGATTTCAACTTAGATCTTCGGAATGTTCTTTCTGATTATCCAGGAATTTGCCTTGAAGCGCATTCGACAGATTATCAGCCGCCTGAGACATTCCTGAACCTTGCTAAAATGGGTTTCGCATTTCAAAAAGTTGGTCCAGCCCTGACCTTCGCGCTGCGAAGAGCGCTTTATGCGCTTGATGAAATTGTTCAGAAGCTAACCCCATCGTCAGTGACTCTTCCGATGGTTATGGAAGCTGCAATGCGCGAAAATCCTAAGTACTGGAGATCCTACTACTCAGAGGACGATAAGTTTAAATGGCACTTCAGCTACGCAGATCGTATTCGGTACTACTGGCCCTTGCCAATCGTTCAGGAGGCGGTTGAAAACCTAATTTTGACTTTCGATGAGTTGAAGGTCTCCGAACAAATTTTAGCAGAGAGTTTCTCACCAGCTGCCTTGGATCGTTCTGAAGGCCTGGCCCCATCGCGCGGACGCGCGATTGTTCGAAGCGAAGTACAAAGCGCCCTTTTGCCCTATTTCTTGCAGGGCCACCGTGCCTGAATTTCCAAACATTGCACACTGGATTCGACCAACTCGTTTGTTCAACGAAGGAAGGCTGTATGCTGAGGTTTTGATAGGTGTTGTAAACGGCCAAGTGCAAATCGTTACCGACGACATTCAGGTTATTCCAGGCAGTCAAATTTATGATTTCGACGGTATAATTTCTCCAGGTTTTTTAGACCTTCAAGTCAACGGTGGCGGCGGCGTTCTTTTCAATGAAGCACCGACGAAAGAGTCAATTTGGGACATTGCAAAAGCACACAAAAAGTTTGGAACAACAGGAATTTTTCCAACAGTCATCACGGATAAATTATCAGTTCTAAGGCATGCCGTTGATGCGGTAATTGAGGCAGTTGGACAAAATGGCGTCCTGGGAATCCATATTGAAGGCCCACACATTTCTGTAGAAAGGCGTGGCACGCACAAGGCAGAGTTTATCAGACCCTTCGATGATGATACATTCCAGCTTGTTGAGAAACTTCGGGCGGCCGATGTTCCGACGATGCTCACGCTCGCCCCAGATGTAGTTTCACCGGAAGACATAAACCGTTTGGTCGAAGTGGGCACAGTCGTATCGATCGGCCATTCGCAGGCCTCAGCAGGCGTCGTACGTCTAGCTCTTGAAGCAGGCGCTAGTTGCTTCACACATCTTTTCAACGCCATGCCGCCTGTTGTAGGTCGCGAACCCGGTGTGGTTGGCGCGGCGATCAACTCGCATGTTTTCACTGGAATTATTTGTGACGGGGTCCATGTTGCCGATGAAATGGTCGCGATGGCCATTCGCGCACGACCTATCTCAGATCGCATGTATCTTATTTCGGACGCGATGCCTACAGTGGGGGGGCCTACCGCATTCAATCTTTACGGAACTAAGGTTTCGCTTATCAACAATCGTTTGGTCAACAGTGAAGGCGGTTTGGCAGGCGCTCACACAACTCAAAGAAAGAGCGTAAAACGCTTGGTAGATCACATTGGAATCCCTACCGAAGATGCTTTGAAAATGGCAATAACCACACCAAGTCAAGTAATGGGACTACAGTTTGATCGTTTACACGGTCTCAGCGTGAAAGATATTATTTGCCTGACAAACGGGTTAGAATATAGCGGAACACTCGCGGAGTTAATGCAGCTATCAGAAAATGAATAATACTGATTCATAACTCAAGGTTTGCGTTGATTCTTTTGAGGGGATTAATGGCTGCTAGGGAAGGAGTTGCAGAATGGATTGAGCTGTGTGTCTCGT
>MDTB01162726.1_pt1 | contig 11216 bp, 22 predicted proteins | sample 811161 | NCBI WGS metagenome assembly MDTB01 (sample SAMN05326650, study PRJNA326480) | marine metagenome | isolation source: seawater | place: Mediterranean Sea | collected 2009
TTAGAAAAAAAAATTAATACTAAACCTTCGGAGCATTTCTCTTTTGCGTTTTGCAGAAACCCTTGGGATAGATTTTTATCTTTGTATTTTTACTGCATGCAAGGTTCAGAATTATATAATTTAAAAAATAGAACAAATAATATTAGCTTTGAACTTTTTTGCGAAATACGCTCAAAAGGACTTTTTGTTGGAAATCAATTTATATGGTATGTACATTTTCAACCACAAAAACATTTTATAAACAAAAATATAAAATTTGTTGGCAGGTTTGAAAAATTGCAAGAAGATTTTGATTTTGTTTGCAATAAAATAAAAATGCCTCTTAAAAAATTACCTAGAGTTAATTCAACTCAACACAAACATTACTCTACCTATTATAACAAAAAAACAAGAGACATAGTATACAATCTATATAAAGATGACATACGTTCATTTAAATATGATTTTGAAGGTTAAGATTAATTTTTAATTTGTCAAGATTTTTGTTTTGATCGAAATAGTTTTTATGTAAATGTTTTTTAGCATCGGGCACATCATTAATCTCGGATTGCAATTTCATTAAAACGCCGTCGAACCATTTAAAATGGTAAACTGGTATACGTTTACGAAACTCAATGAAGTTGCCTATTGGAATGTGATAACCATGACTTACCTTTATATGTTTTTTATGCAATACCACTTTTGGCTGCAGGCACTCATTCACTCCTTCAATATTAATACATTGCTTGCTTTCTGGGAAAAGTTTATGCATATTTACATTTACGGGAAATTGTTTAAAAAGAGAAGTTGTTTTGTTTATTTTTTTCTTAATGTCATAATCCTTAGAAAATCTATCTATAATTCCTCCCATCACAAGGTTGGCATTGCTTAATGACAATTCTTTTAAAAAATCCCTTGGGGGTTTTAAAAAGTCTGGAAATTCATCTAAATCGCTGTTCATAATCCACTCATTGCGACATAATTTTTTTATCATGCCCTCCATCCTCTTAACTTTTTCTATTTCACTAAATTGACCTTTCCATAAAAATATTGCATCAATTCCATGATTCTTAAGAGTTTCAAGGTAGTAATTTTTGTTTTCTATAGATTGATAATTCAAAAGAGCTAAAACTTCAACATTGGGTAGACTTTTAATGAACTGCATTTTATGTTCAAAAAGTTCAATTGGTTCATAGTCTGCTCCAATGATCAATCTTAAATAGATTTTAGACATCTAACATATATTATATAAACATGATGAAAATACCAAAAATATTGCATCAGACCCACTCGAATATTAATCAGGATGTAATAAGATCAAGAGACTCATTTATGGCTTTACACCCAGATTGGGAATATAAATTCTGGGACGACAATGATTGCGAAGAGCTGATTAAAGAAAATTATTCTGATTTTTATCTTTATTGGAAAAATTTTAAAAAACCAATTAAAAAATGGGATGCAGTGCGGTCAATTTTTCTTCATAAATTTGGAGGGGTCTACGCAGATACAGATGTCATCTTTTATAAAAATATTGAAAAAATTATATTAGCCAATTATAAATTAGTTTTTCGATCTCCAATTAGAATTAATAAAAACTTTGATGTAATTAAAAATCACTTTATGGCCAGTTGCCCAAAATTAAATTTCTGGCGAAATCATTTGCAATTTATTAAATCCTTTAAACTCGAGAGAGATCAACTAAAACCAGATAATAGAACAGATTTAGAGATGAATGTTACCTCTCATACAGGAGAACTTTCTTTGGCAAAATGTCTTCGTAAAGAGCTTAAGAGTAATTCATTAACTGAAGATGATATTTTAATTATTGATCCCTCGCATGTCATAAATCATAATTTTACCAATAGCTTGAAGCCAAAAGATTTCCGCCAAAGCGAAGTTTATGCGGAGCATTTTGCCAACAACAGCTGGAATAGTTAATTTTTACCTTGACTTATTATTAATTTTTCTATATTATGTATATAACATGGCAGAACTATATTCATACAACAAAGAGTGGGACGGAGAATATCTTTCGCAGAGCCTTCTAAAATCTGAATATGATTATAGCTTTATAGCTGATGAAATTTGCAGAGGGGCGTTTCTATTTCCTTTATTTTCTGAAAATTTTTGCGAAGAATTAACCTCTGACTTAGAATCTTTTGATGGTTGGACTGAAAATAGGCATGAACATTACCCGACCAACGATGTATTACTAAAAGATTTTAATGAATCTCTTTACGATATATACGGGTGCATATTAAAAAATATATTGGTTCCTGCAGTTAACGCTCTATACGAAATGCACCTAAAGCCGCAGAATATTGAAGAAGAAACATTCATTATTAGATATAAACCTTCTAAACAATCAATGCTTGACTTGCATCATGATTCATCTCTTTTTACTTGCGGAATTCAACTCTCTAATAATTTAAATTACATGGGGGGAGAACTATATATGCCGCAGCATAAATTATCATTAAAAGCGGAGCAGGGTAAGGTTTTAATACATCCAGGCAGGTTGACGCACAAACATGGAGTTAGACCAGTTGTTTCTGGAGAAAAATACTCTCTAATTTCTTTTTGCAAAAATGGATGAAGATTATACAGAAGAATATTTAGAGGCTTATAACCATGGCTATGAAGACTGCGAACAAGACTTTGCAGATAAAAAAATTCAAAACCTAGACAACCTAAACATATTAGATGAAGAAGAATTAAAAATCGAGTATGACAAAGGAATAGAAGAAGGATTCAGCATTGCAAAGCAACATTTACATGATCTCCTCGAGGCTTACTCTCGTTTAGAAGATGTGAACCCTCGAAAAAAAGATTTAATAAACAACCAAATTTTAACAATCAAATACTCAATAGATTATTTAAACGCAAAGGTTAACGATAAACCTTTTTATGATATTCCTTGGACTTAAATATGCAAGAATTTAGAATAAAATACAGACACGATCATGCAGTAACAACAAGTTACCACTATTACCTTGCTGAAGACGCAAATCAAGCTTTATCTTTTCAGGACTATATGGCTGAAAAAAAGCATTGGGATATTGAAACGCTCTCAATTGAGCTTTACAATAGATTTTCAAGAAAATGGGAAGAAGTTCGAACTACATTCGATCCCATTGATCCCAAAAAATAGAACCTAATCCATTATCCCTCATTAGATTTATTCCTATAGCCCTTTCGCCAGGTTTGGCGGGGTCCATATCATTTATTAAAAACCTTGGGCCTCTTTCAATTTCCATAATTAACCTATCGTAAGGAATACCGCCTTCTTCTAGCTCTCCCACTGTATGTTCTCGTAGATATTCGGGTCTTGCAGTGGTTAATATAATCATATGCCCCTCTTTCTTCCAAGCTTTCATCTTTTCTACGGCTCCGTCAAGAATGTCTGGCTTAGACGTCTTATAAGATTCAAATTTCCTGTAGTTAAACAGAGTTCCGTCGATATCGCAGAATATTGTATTGTTCTTTTGCATTTTATTCCTTTATTTTATTAATTATGTTTTGTTTTTCAATTGCGCTCATTTTATAGTATTTTTTTAAAGCTTTTATGTAGGCAGTTCTAACCTTTGTAGAAGCATTATAACTATCACCAGCTTCTCTCATAAATTGAAGGGTCAAGTAATTTATTATTAATCCTCTTTCATTATTTCTTTCCATAAAGCATCTTTCTCTTTTTCATTCATAGTAATTAATCTTCTTTTTGCCCATTCTGCAGCACGCAAGTTTCTTTCAAAATTTGATCTTTCTATAAATAGCATTGATTTCAAAACATGAGACTGCAAATATATGAGCATTATCTCATCTTTTCGCATACCATAAAATACACTCCAATTTTAAAAAATTAAAAAAAAATGTTGACTTCTGTTCAAAAAAATGACATTCTATATACTATGACAAATACAATAAATACAAAATATAGCGAATTCTTAAATTTAACAGAAATGTGGCAAGACGGAGACTACTTTGAAGTAGGAGAAGTTATTGCTAACGAAGATTGGGGACAAGCAAGAGTTGCAGAATTTTGCAATTACTTTGCAAGGCATCTTGGTGTAAATCAACTTAGTCTTTTATATAAATTTCTTTATTAAAATGAACAATCAACAAGTAAATAAATACAAAGAAGCAATGGAACGGCAGGAATTATATCATAATACTCTTAGAATGTCTTTTTTGTATGAAGAAATTAGTTTAATTGAAAAACAAATACAACCTCAAGACTGCGGGCACTTAAAAACTGCAGTGAGTGTGCTAAGATCACAGCTAAAAGATTTAAAAGAATCTATGTTTAAAGATGGTTGATCCCGAAATAGAAACTTTATGGGAGACTTATGATTTTACTATTTTTAACGTAGTAAAGTATGAGGACGATGTATCTTTCTATTTAAATAGTTTAGACGAAATGTCCTCTTTTTACCAAGGCGAAGGCGAATTAGATATCTCAACTGAAGAATATTTAGAATTTCTCAGTGAAGGTTTAGTAAGCCTCAAAGCTTTAATTTCTTTTTACAACAAGCATCTTCTTACTATAAAAGAAATAGAATCATTTGGCTTGGCATATATGCCTCCAGAAAGGGAATTATCAGAAGAAACTCTTGAAGAGTTAAAGGAGTTAACTATTAATCTAAAAAAATCAATGCTTTCTGCAACAGACTTATTTGAATCAATTAAACAATCATTACTATGAAAAACTTGGCAAGAGAAATCAACGAAAAACTAGATGATCTTATTAATCTTTATGAAGAATATAGAGTCTTAAGAAACAAAGCTTCTGGATTAAACAGAAAAAATATAAAAGAGGCTGAAGAAGTAATTGCCCTAGTTCACGACGATATAAACGAGATTACAAATAACGGAAAAAATATAAGAGATATTTTTACAAACGAGTTTTACGTTAACGATTTAACTCAAGATAAATTTTGCAAGAAGTGAAAAAGCTTTGGCTTATTTGGGCTAGAACCTTAGACCATAGAGTCGGCAAGACTAATGAAGATCAGCCTGACATACCTATTCTTTCACTAAAAGAAGCCAGAATTAGTTTAATCCTAAGAACGTTGATTGTCGTTATAAATGTAACAACTTGTGTATTTATTATAGCAAATATAATTAAAAATTGGTAAATATGAAAAAATACGATCAAATAAATAAAGAAATATTAAAATCTCTGCCTAATCCAAGCAGAGGTGCATACGAAATAAAAGTAAAAGTTCCCGAATTTACTTTTCTTGGAGTTAAAGAGCAACCCGATTTTGCAAATGCTTACCTAAGTTTTTATCCAAAAGATAAAATTATAGAGCTAAAAAGCCTCAAGCAATATGTCTTTCATTTAAGAGATATAGTTGTGTCTTACGAAAGATTAATTAATATATTTTACGAACATCTAATGGAAGTTTATGAACCCGAACGATTAAGATTGGTCATGGTTTTTAATCCAAGAGGTGGAATATCTTCAAAATTAACCATTGATTCTGATTGGTCAGCTAGAGGTGGATTTGAAAAATTTAAAGATTGGGTTAGTAAAGAAGAAGAGTGGAATGTCACTATGTAATGAGTGAAAAAGAATTGCCCGATAATTATGTTCCAAACGCTTATGCCTTACCTTATGCGAGTAATTTATCTGCGCCTGTAATTAAGCCCGATCATAGTCTTGGAGGATGGAAGGTTGGCGCAGTGCATTCTGCAAATAAACATTATGAAGAGCGGTTTGATAAAATAAAAAAAGAGTTGGAAAAACTTGCTGAAGATGTAAAATGGAATGAAATAATATTTAACGCAGAGATGAGAATGAAACCAGTGATAGGCAACATATATCATTTATACAAAAAAGATAGTGGAAAATATTTTATGAGTCTTTTTGCTCCTGAAGAATGTTCTTGGGGAGAAAAACATGAAGGAAGTTTCAGATTAAATTATGATAACAGATGGGATATAGTATGAATTTTTTTACAGAAATGCTTGGCTTTACAGCGGGAGCAATAGGGTTGCTTGCTTGGTTACCGCAGTTAAGCACCGTATGGAGAAAAAAACTTCATGAAGGCGTTGACTTAAGAACTTTGTCAATAATTTTAGCCGCATTGTCTATTTGGTGCATTTATGGTTTTCTAAAAGAAGCTTGGGCAGTTTGCGCTAGCAATTTTTGCAGTGGCTCAATAGTTATTCTTATTATTTATAAAGTTAGACTTTTAAGAAAATGAAATACCTAATATTGGGAGGCGCAGGCTATGTAGGTAAAGCCTTTTTAAAAACGTTTAATGCAAAAAATATGCCATATAAATCGCTTAGCAGATCTGAGGTAAATTATTATGACAAAACAAAGCTTAGAGAATATATAAATTCTAAATTTTTGCATTTGGAAAAATCAGTTGATAGTAAAATTACAATAATCAATTGCGCGGGTTTTGTTGGAAAACCAAATGTAGATGCATGCGAAAGCAATAAAGAAGAATGCTTTGAAGCTAATTCTATTCTACCATTTTTACTCTCTAGCTTGTGCAAAGAAGAAGGTTACAATTTCTGCCACATATCGTCAGGATGCATCTATAACGGCTATAAAAAAACTTTTTGCGAAGAAGATAAGCCAAACTTTAATTTTAATAATGGAAGCTTTTATAGCGGCTCAAAAGCATTTGGAGAAAAATTAGCTTTAAAATTAAATCCTGATTCTTATATCTTTAGATTAAGAATGCCCTTTAACGGAGAAAATTGCAAAAGAAATTATTTGACAAAACTTTTAAGTTATGATAGGCTTATAAATATGCAAAATTCACTTAGCCACTTGGGGGACTTTGTTGAGCATTGCATTGAATTAATAGCAAAACAAGCTCCAAAAGGAATTTACAATATAACAAATAAAGGTAGCATAGATGCCCAATCAATCACTTGCATGATGAAAAAACATTTAAAAATTAAAAAAGAATTCAAATTTTTTAGTAATTTAGACTATTTTATGCAAGAAATAACTGCCCCCAGATCAAATTGCATACTTGATACCTCTAAAGTAGAGCAATATGTTAACATAAGAAATGTAGAAGAAGCGGTAGAAAATTCTATAATCGAGCTTGGAAAAAATGAATTTAGATAAAGTTTTAACCATAGAAGGAAATCTTCTTGATTTTCCAGAACCCATCAATGTCATAGCGCATTCTTGTAATACTAGAAATATTATGGGAGCAGGCATAGCAAAACAAATAAAAGATCGCTACCCCGAAGCATATGAGGCAGACACAAAGGCATATAATCAGGAGTATGACAAAGATGGTCAGTATGTTCATTGGCTTGGTAAATTCTCAAAAGCCGAAATAAATGATCGCAAATACATATATAATATGTACACTCAAGCAAAGATTGGGACAGGCAGAGAAGTTCATTATGAAAAATTTTGGGAAGCATTAAAAAGGGTCGAGCAAGACCTTTTTGAAATGAACATAAATAAGCACGAATACGATCCTTCTCCGCCACCTGTTCTTGGCTTGCCCTATGGAATTTCTTGTGGGCTTGCGGGTGGCAACTGGGGAATAATTAAAGCTATGATAGAAGATATTTTTAGCGATTCTCCTTTAAAATGTTATATAGTTAAGTATAATCAATAATGGAAAAAATTGTCATTTACGCTGGCTATCAAAAAGGAAATTGGATAGACTATCATCCAGTACAAAAAGGTCTTGGCGGGTCAGAACAGTGCGCATATTATCTTTCTCAAGAATTAAAAAATTTTTACGAAGTTTATGTCTGCTTTGATAAGTCAAACAATGAAGACAGAGAAGGCGTAAAATATAGAGACATAAAAAGAATTAAAGAAGAACTTAAGAGCGTCAAAATAAAATCCTTAATATCGGTTAATTACATAAATTATTTATTAGAATTAAACGATCTAAACTTTGATTCTAGTTTCTTTTGGATGCACAACTTAGATTTTTTCCATTGGTATCAAGGGGGAGATTTACCCCTAGAAGGTAGAAATCTTTTGCATGATAGTAGATTAAAAAATATTGTTTGCGTGAGTGAGTGGCACAAACTTAGGCTTAAAAAAACTTTTAGCAAGTTCTCAAATAAAATTATACATATAGATAATGGAATAGCTTTAGACAGCTTTAAAAAATCAAATTTTAAAATAAAAGATTCGCTGGTTTATTCCTCTGCACCCAATAGGGCTTTTTTGGATATAGTTGATAATTGGAAATTTGTTCAAAAAAGTCTTTCTAATCCAAAAATTCATATTTGTGTACCAAATTATTGTCAAGAAGATTGGGAAAGAAGTGAATACAGAAAAGCTGCGAGCTTAGTGGATCATGAGTTTTACGGCTCTTTGCCTAGAGATGAATTTTATAATTTACTTTCTAAAATGGAGTATTGGTATTATCCGACTAAATATGAAGAGACTTTTTGTATTACTGCTTTAGAAATGCTAGGGCATAGTGTTACCCCAATATCTAGCAAGACAGCTTCGCTAAAAACAACTTTAGGAAATTTTAATTGTAAAGATTTTTCTTTTAAAAATAATCCCGCAGAAGTAAAAGATTATTTAAATAATTTTGAATGGAAAATTCAGGCAAATAAGTGGAGACACTTAATAGAATCCTGCTAAAAATCACTTGACATTTTAACAAATATACTGTATCCTATATATAAATGAAAATAACTAAACAGTTAAAAAACGCAGAGTTTGAGTATGACGAAGAAACTAAAAAGTTCTTAATAGTAGACGGAGAAGATGGCGGGGCTGTTGAATTAAATAAAGTATATGCTTTTGCATTTATGCGTTTTGTTATTCGAATGGCTCAAAGAAATTGGCTCAAGCAAAAAATTTCAGATAAAGCCCCCTCAAGCACAACCCCAAACGAAGATGAGCATCCTAACCAAATTTATTTTAAAGAAGAGTTTTATGAAATTTAAAATCATATTAATATTTTTATCATTAAGTTGTTTTTGCTTAGGGGATAAACCAAGAGTCTTTACAAGTAAAGATAATGTAAGAAAAATCGCAGCAACCTTAATTAACTTTAATCCAAATTCCAATTACGTTACAATCAAAAGGGTTGACGGCAAAGTATTTAATACTCATGTTCTTAAGTTTAGTCTTCAAGATAGAATTTTCATAGCACAATCTTACAAAAATCAGGTTCAAGCTTTATTTATAAATAGACCAAATGTTTTTGTTGGAAAGCAAAATCCATTAAATAAAAATATATGCATATTAACTCAACCTCATTTAGGCAACATCATGGCAGATAATTTGTGCAATCCAAAACTTATGAACTACCATGATTATGGAACTATTGTCAGGAAGATGAACGAAAAGTTTGTTGCAAGACAAGTTCAACCGAGGATTATCCATCCTGCTCCTAGGGCTAGAATTATTAATCAGCCTCGCCCGACCACAATTATTATGCCACAAAAATTTGAACCCGAAAAGCCTAAAAAGTGCGTACTTTGCCCGATTAGAAGATAATTTTGTGTAACTTTGTCTATGGACAAAATTACTATAAAGACAGGCTCAAATATAACTAAAATTCTTCAATCTACTGTAGATATTCCACAGGCTTTTACAGAATTAGTTAAAAATGCTATACAAAATAATGCAACTCTTTGTGAAATAGAACTAAAAGAAAATTCCGTGGTAATAAGTGACGATGGAATTGGATTTAGCGAAATAAAAGGAGAAGATGGAATGAACTCATTTGATAGATATTTTGTTTTTGGCAATTCTTATGACCAGACTGAAGGGCAAGGTGTTCGCCTAGGTCACATGGGTATAGGTGGGAAAATTGCAAATGATAAACTATCTCACGAAAAAAATATTCATTGGACTATAGAAACAAAAAACCCTGAGAAAAAATGTTTTTTTGTTGAATATAAACCTGATCCTGATTTTGAATTTCTTGACGACTACCAACCCACAATCGAAGAGCTTCCGTTGGAAAATTCTTCTATAGCAAGCGAAACGGGAACAAAAATAAGAATAGTAAGTTTAAAATCAGAAATCCAAAAAAATGGATGGAATGAAACTGAAATAAGGGACGAGCTACGCTCCTTCTTTGGCTTGCTAGTCAACGAACTAAACGAAAATGACAAATCATTTAACCTCATCTTAAATGCAGAAAGTTTAAATTTTAGTTATAAACTTCCAGGATCAAATATACCAGAAATATCAAAAACTTTTGAGTTCGATTTGTATGGAGAGAAAAAAACTGCCCAAGTTAAATTTAATATATCTTTGGTTTTAAATAAAGATCTTTTAAAAGATTACCACCTCAAAGGACTTCAAATAGTATCAGATGTTAAAATTTGCCCTTTTACTTTATCAGATTCTTTTTTATATTATAAAACTCTTGACAATATTTTAGATCAAGATGCTTTTGCAATAGTAGACAGCGATAGAGTTTTTTCTGTTTTCCCTAGATTAATAGGATCAATTTCATGCAAAGAATTATCCACGATATTGGATTCCACAGGAATGCCAGCAAAAGATCTTTCACATCATTTCTTAAGGGAAGATCATCCAATCACCACACCTTTCTACGAATGCGTGTACGAAGTTATTTTGAATTGGCTTACAGAGTATGTATTAAAATTAGATGAATCCAAGGTTAGCATTCTTGACGCATTAGCTTTAGAAATTTCAGATTTAATTATTGATGAGTTTGACGACGAAATCGCAGAATTAATAACTTATCAAGATGGAGAAATTGAAGTTGATGAAAATTCTTCTGGTAGAGAATTCAAAAAATCAGTTCAATCTGTAATCAAAAATGAGTTAGAGTTTGAACTAGAGAAAAGTCAAAACCAACCACCCAAAAGACCGCCAAATCCAAATTGGAAGGATAAACAAAATAAGAAAATTCCTAAAAAAAGAATTTTACCTTATATTATACTTGATTTAGGAGAAACAGAATCAGATGTAATATGCAAGCTTGACCCAACTACAAAATTTAGAGTTTTAATTAATAGCGGAAATATAAAGTTTAAATCGTTACAAAATAATCCAAATGCTATCCTAATAACTTTACATATTTGTGAATGTCTAATCAGAGAAGCGCTGCTTTTCCAAAACCCAAGCTACACCCATCTTGACTTGGATAAAAGAATTACAAAATTTTATAACTCTAAATATAAAGATCTTTTGAAAAAAATGAGAGAAAAGCTTGCTGAATAAAATAAGTCTTGACATTTTCAAATAATTATTATATAATTTGCTCATGTTAGGAAATTTTAATCCAAAA
>MDTB01137093.1_pt1 | contig 11215 bp, 9 predicted proteins | sample 811161 | NCBI WGS metagenome assembly MDTB01 (sample SAMN05326650, study PRJNA326480) | marine metagenome | isolation source: seawater | place: Mediterranean Sea | collected 2009
CTTATAGATTTTTCTACATATTTTTAATATCCTCTAATTATGCCCAGACATAGAGGTACTTTTGATCCGAATAATCCTGAACCTTACGAATTAAGTCGTTCACGCATAGAGGCTTTTATCAATTGTCCTGCCTGCTTTTGGATGGATAGGGTCAAAGGCATAAAGTTTCCCGGAATGCCTGGTTTCTTGCTCAATACTGCTACCGACACTCTCTTGAAAAAGGATTTTGATAAGTATAGGGCCTTAAAAAAAACTCATCCTCTCATGGAGTCAAACGGTTTGGGACATCTAGTTCCATTTGCCCATGAAAATTTTGAAACTTGGACAAAATCACTTCAATTGGGCTTGAGAACATATTTTGAAGAAGAGAATCTTTTGATTGGGGGAGGTTTAGACGACGTTTGGCATGATCGATTTAGAGACGAAATTTTTATTGTTGACTATAAGAGTACAGCGGGAAGAAGGAATGAAGACAAAACTGCGTTGGAACCAATTAACTTGAATGGAGCTTATAAAGAAGGCTACAAAAGACAGATGGATGTTTATCAATGGATTATGCGAAAGAACGGCTTCAAAGTTAGCAACAAAGGCTACTTTCTTTATGTAAATGGAGATCAACACTTCGAAGACGGCATGTTAGATGAAGATCCTAAAAGCGCGACGATGAAATTTAACGTACAGCTGCTTGAATATAATGGTGACGATTCCTGGGTAGAAGATACTATAAAAAAAATATCGAAGTGTTTAAAAAGCTCAGAATGTCCCGAACACTCCATGACTGGATTTGGCCCTAAAGGCGATCAGCCATGTGAGTACAAAGTTTTTTTAGATGGAGTAAATAAAATTTAACTTTATTCAATATGAAATCTTTAAAAAAAAGAATCGTAAAAGACTGCAATCCAAATCAAAACCTTTCTGATGAAGAAAAAATTGTATTCAACTTTTTAGATAAAAACATAGAAAAGAATTGGGATATGTTCATACATCCTTTTCTTAACGGTTTAAAACCTGACTTTGTGTTGGTTAATGATAACAAGGGCATTGTAGTAATTAGAATGAAAGGACCTGGTTTTTATAAAGAGTGGGAACACTTAAGATTGATTCGAAGGCAAATAGAACAAGTATATTGTCCAAGTATTTGGAATGAGGAATACATAGATAAAGAAATAAGTAGTGATCTTTCTTTATATAAAAATTATAAATCTCCTTATAAACCGATCATTAGTCTCGTTGTAGCCTCGCCAAATCAAACTAGCAACGATTTAACAGAAGATCTTGATGAGACGTCTTTAAAAAGTCTAGAGCCTTCTGGACAAAAATACCATACCAAATTAACTAAAGAAATTACTGATTCTGATGAAATTAATCAAATTATTTCTGCTGAAAAATTCCCTAAATCAAAATATATGAATAAAGAAATAGGCGATCAAATGAGGTCATGGCTTCTTCCGGTCAAAGAAATACTTGCTGGAAGCGATTACTTTTATTCCGCTTTGAATCCTGAAGTTCTCAATCGAGATCAGCATTTGATTGCAACAACAAAAACTGCTTCAGGCTTTAGAAAAATATCTGGTCCTGCTGGCTCTGGAAAAACAATCACTCTAGCTGCCAGGTCTGTAAATACACTCAAAGAAAAAAAGAAAGTTCTCTTTTTAACTTATAACAGAAGTTTGGTTCCGTATTTAAGACTAAATATATTTAAAGTCATGAGGCACGACTCAGAATTCAATAATCTAGATTTTCAAAATGAGCCTTACTTAGATCACTTTCATGGTTTATTAGTGAAGATAAAAAAGCATTTAGATATGCCGCCTGAAAAGAGACCTGAAAATATTAGATCACCTATTCAAGACCAAAAAAAGGAAGAGGAAGAAGAAAAGAAAGAAATCAAACACTATATTGGTCTCTTAAGAGAAATAAAAACGAATAGACCAAAAGAATTAGATCCTTACATGTTCGATGTGATTTTAGTGGATGAGTTCCAGGACTGGAATAAAGTTAAATTTGATTTAGCTAAGGAACTCTTAAGAGAAAACGGCGAGCTGATTGTTGCCGGAGATCCTACCCAAGATGTTTATTCTACAAATGCCAGGAATTGGTTTCAGGAAGGCTTAGAAGGGATTGGTATGCCTGGTAAGTGGAGAGAACTAAAGGCATCTTATAGGGTGCCTCATGAATTCGTACCTTTGGTAGACAAATTCTTAACCACTTTTTTTTCAAAAGAGAGTTTGAATTTAAGACCAGTAGCAGATGACTTAGGAGATCTATTAAGAGAATGTAACTATGATTGGTATCAAGTAAAAGACGAAGAATCTTCTTTGAATCTCTGCATAAAACTCATCAAAGAAGATCTAAAGAAAAAATACAACCAATTTAAATTAGAGGATTTGATTATTCTGGCAGATTCTAATTACTCAGGAGCAAGGTTATTATTGAAGCTCTTAAATTCAGGTAGCTATAAATTTTCTGATACTTTTCCATACAGTTTGTTGAATTTACAAAATTTTTATAATCAACTTCAAAAGATGGATCAGAAGGTTTTCGATAATGAATTTTGGAATGATGATTTAAGAATGGCAAAAAGAAGCGGTTTTTTTGTGACCAACCAAAAGATGAAGGCCTCAACCATAGAAAGTTTCAAAGGATTAGAATCCAACTCAATAATCATGCAGATTCACGGTAAGAGGAAGAATGAAAGCGAGGAACAATATTTTTCTAGAATTTATACTGGTTTAACACGTTTAAAGATGGGTCTTAACAACTTTTGCCAAATATCTGTTGTTTGTTGTGATCCAATGTTTGAAAATTACAAAAAATCGTGGCTCACTCAGCCGTTAATGGACGAAATTAGTTACTAGACAATTCAATAACATAAAGTTTATTTTTTGCTCTTGAGCAACCGGTGTACATATCTTTAGAGTCCAGAGATCTGGAAATATCCGTAAGAATCACAACATCTTTATCAAGTCCCTTGAATTTCTTTATCGTCGAAAAGTAAATTTCTCCATTCCTTTTAGAACTTTTTGTGATTTTGAAGCTAAGTCGCTTTCTATTTTTCCAAATAGTATTTTTTGATTCACTTAGCCCAGACAAAATGGCAATGTCTTCAGGATCTATTTTCTCTGCTTTGATTAGTTTGGTTAATATATTATCAAGGGCAGACATTTGTTCGTCAGAATTTTGAACACGTTTTATATAAATTTTGTCGCCTTCAGGACTTGAATTAAACATCTCAGGTTTTTGATCTACAAAACTATATGAGTACTCAGCAATTACTTTCGTATTTCTACAATTTCTCTTTAGATTTGATGGCCTCATGTCGAAATCTTCAAGATAATTTGAGAGGCCATACACATTTTGAAGAGGGTCAGTAAATGCCCACAATGAACTCTTTGATTTATGTTTGAGTAAATCAAATATAGGAATCCACCAATCTTTCTTAAAGTCCTGAGCCTCATCAACTAAGATTAAATCCCATCTTTTATCTGGAATTTTGTTAATCGAATCAAGCAACATGTTTGGAGCTGTAATATCAAAAAATCTATTTTGCTCGAAAGATGGTACTTTCCAGGAACCTCCAGACTTGTTTACGAAATATCTGCATAATTCATGAAAGTTAAATACATCAATTCCATCAGATGCAACATTTTGAATTTCATCTGATAAAGGTCGGTTATAACAGAGATATAAAACCTTCTTATTTTCTTCAATTCTTCGTCTAGCTACCTCTAATGCCAATATAGTTTTGCCTGTCCCAGCTCTGCCTTGAATCAAAACTTTTCTTTGTTCTTCAAAAGAATCCAAAATGTTTTTCTGCTCCTCGGTAAGTTTTATAAATACTTTATTCTCCCTTTTGAATTTATCTTTAAGCGTGGGAGTTAAATCAAAATTCGGAGCGATAATTTCAATGAATTTCTCAATATCTGAATTGTTAAATAGAGGTATATTTTTAAATTCTTTTAATAATGCTATGAATATTTCTTCTGCGTACGGAAGCCTATCTCCAAACAAAACTCTTTCGTGAGGGAGATCTGCCCCAAAATTTATATTTATCGCATTCATTGTAGGAAAAATTAAGCCCCAACTTTGAAAGGGTGCAAGCGGATGACCTTTTTCAGTTAGAATTTTCTGCATTGTGCTTCTTGCTTTTTGTAATTTTTTGATAGGATCTTCAATTTCCATGCTGTTTTGTTTCCATATGTTTTTAGTCCTGGAAATCGATCCTCCCTTCACTTCAAAACAAATCCATCCATAGGCTGGATTTAAAACAACGAAATCTATTTCCTTTTCAGATCTTCCCTTTACTACTCTTTGCCTATGAATAATCGTCCAATCATCAGATAATTTTTTAAATTCGTTTCTGACTTCCATCTCATGATTATCTGTATCAGGATCAGGGATGCTTGGAATAAATTTAGCCACTATTAATCTTTTGCTTTTCTTAAATTATAAATTGATAATATCAAAGTTGGACCTCAGATTTTCTATAAAAAACACTCAGAATGAATTTGATCAAAGAAACCAAGCTTGGGAAAATAATTTGTTCCGATTCCAGATCTTATTTGAAAAATATAAAGGATGAATCTATTGATCTTATCGTCACCAGTCCACCTTTTGCATTAAATCGTGAAAAAGCCTATGGAAACGAAAAGGGAGAAGAATATTTGCAATGGATTGAAGAATTCGGTTTCCTTTTTTATAAAAAACTTTCTCCCGAAGGAAGTTTCGTAATTGATTTTGGGGGGTCTTGGGTTTCAGGAAGTCCAACTAGAAACCTGCATCAATTCAAAATTCCAATTATTTTCGTTGAAAAGATTGGATTTCACTTAGCTCAAGAATTTTTTTGGTGGAATACCGGAAAGATGCCATCTCCTGCTGAATGGGTCACTAAATCAAGAGAGAGGGTAACAGATGCCGCAAATTATATATTCTGGTTTTCTAAATCATTGCACCCTAAAGCAAATAATAGAAATATTTTAGGTCCGTATTCTGATGCCATGAAGAGGATGATCAAAAACAAGAAGTACAACACCAATAAAAGACCCGGAGGACAGAATATTTCAAAAGTATGGGCGAATGATAATGGCGGCTCTATTCCACATAATGTAATTCCTTACGGAAATACTTACAACGATCCATATTTTGCTTATTGTGAAAAAAAGGGCCTTACCAAACATCCAGCTAGATTCGGTCCATTCATCCCAGAATTTTTCATAAAGTTTTTAACAGATGAGGGCGATCTAGTTGTTGATCCTTTTGCAGGTAGTTGTACAACAGGCTCAGTAGCCGAACAGCTAAATAGAAAGTGGATTTGCATTGACTCCAATGAAGAGTACCTTCAAGGAGGAAAGGGTAGGTTTATTAAAGAATTTTCTTTTGAAGTAAAAAAATAACTTTTTGATTCAACTAATTTTTATCCTCAGCACTCTATCAAGGACCTCAAAGTAATCATCCATAGTGAGCCTGTCGTCAATCTCAATTTTATATCTAGCTACTATCATTAAAATAATAAACTGGAAGTATTCATGCCTAGTAATCATATGACCGGTGATGTAGGGATGTTGCATATTTGCAAGCACCCTAATTTGGTTTTTCTTTTCTGCTTTATAAGCTACAAATGGATGAGACTCACTTTGATAATCTGGCAAAAGAGAAATTTTAAAACTTCCGACCTTTAAATCAATTTTGTCTTTAGTTTTTGCATTTTTGAAGCACCTATCAATCCTTGCTTTAATGATATTATCTGGAGCAATAGCTTCTTCGGTAATTTCATCTAAATTAGAACTATCAATGGTAGTTTGAATGCCTTCTATATCTTTTTTATCTTGTTTTGGATCAGGGGGGCCACTTGCTCTTTGCGTTTTAAGGTCTTGTTTAGCAATGTCTTCAATTCCACGCTCTCTATAAAGTCCACCTAAATAGGCATCCAATATTGCTTTATCATTAGGAGATATGAAGCTTTTATCATAAGAGACATTACCATCGTTAAATGTTATTTCTCCGGTAATCCTCTGATTGATTGTGTTATTCGGAGCTTCCAAACCAAAAATAGATGGTGGTCTCCATCCGTCAGGATATCCTTCAATCATCCTGCCTCTTCTCATAATTGAAAATCCTGCCTGAGTACGACCTCCAGCAAGACCCTTTGGATTGGTTTTACCTTCACCTAGTATTCCAATCCATCCAGAAACTCGCCTAGAATGACCTGTATGATCAGGTAGATCTCCGCTAAATGTCCATTTATAGTCTTTTCCATCTTTTCTTTTTCTCAATATAAATGGCGTCCAAACTAAAGGCTCGTCTCCCCAAAATATGTTTATCTTTTTACCTAAAAACTCCCTGTATGTAGAGGCTAAATATCGTTTAGTCTTATCTAGCTGATTTTTATCGGGAGATTGTCTTAATTTTTCAAAAGATAACATTGTGAAGTGATCAAATTTTTTATGATGTTTGGAAATTTGCTGAACAATTTCATCTTTTCCATTGAAAACATCCTCATTGACAATACACATCTCAAGACGATCTTCATTATCAAATCTTTTCGTCTCAATACTCCATTCATCAGCCATCCATATTGCCGCAGCTTTCATACCAATATTAAATTGACCAAGTGAAGAATCTGCATTATCCCGGTCATTTATCACGCTCCCAATTTCAAAAGCTTGTTCTATCCTTTCTTTTTTTATGCCACTTGAGTTATCAATGACTGTCAAAGATTGATTATCAGGATCATAGTCGATTCTTATATCAAGAGTCTTTTTTTCTTTCTTTAAAAGTTTGTCCATCGCCTTTTTTTCATCAAAATAGGCTTGTATTGAGTTATCCACGAACTCACCCAGGGCTCCCCAAAATGTGTAAGGCATTCTTTGATAGTTTCTAAGTGAGCCGACACCAACTTTAATCTTCATAATTACTCCAGATGAAAATCATCATTAATATATTTTATTGTTGTTATTTTTCCTAATTTTTTTGAACTATGAACATTGTCAATTGTTTCAGCACCAACTGGATGAAGATAATAACCATCTTGAAAATCCTCAACCAGGAAATTAAACAGTTGTCCTTCAAAAAAAATTCTTTGAGTATTGTTAATTTTTAGAAGGAATTTTGATTTTTCATAAATTACAAAATAATTATAATTCCATTCAGCTTCATATGGCTTATAACTCTCTTCCCCAAGCGCCTCTTTTATATATAGACAATCCTCTTTTTTCTTATTTTTGAAGGGTGATACCGATAAATAATTTATGTTCATTCCAGTTAGTCTATCTGCCCAAGTAAAATTAAATTTGTTTGAAATGACGTAGAAATCAGGCAAATGATTTTTAACCATTTTAAAGAAACTATTTTTATTTAATGAAAAGTTTTTGTTGTGCTTATTCAAATGAGTAAAAATTCTTTCTTTATTTCGAAAATAATTACAGTTTGCTAATTTAGTAATTTGAGGAAAAACATGTCTGTCTAAGGAATGTTCATCTAACTCAACCTCTATCACAGCATAGCCAGCATAGTTCTTGTCAATAAGGATTAGATCAGCAGCCACACCTCCTCCAGTTTCAGAGTACATTATTAATTTGAAATTCAAAACCGAAGACTCATGTTTATTCAGTATGGACGGTAAAAATCTCTTTACGATGTTTTCAAACATCTTTTCATCTCCAGCATATGAGTCAGATTTATCTTTGAAGTCTTCTTCATTAACAATAATTCTCTTCATAATTTCATTAAACTTTTAATTTAGACCAATTTACATTTACTCCAATCTTTCTATAAATTTTTTCCTCATCTTGCAACCTTTTGTATTCATCATCAGAACTATATATTGACACAATAATCGCCTTTTTTTTATCATCAGTTCTTCTCAAAACTCTACCTAATCTTTGTATTCTTTGCCTTGAGGTAGATGATGAACTGAGAATCAATGCAGCATCTAAATCAGGATAATCAAATCCTTCATCCAAAGACTTGCATGTCACTAAAACTTCTATCAAATTATTTTTAAGTAAATATAAATTTCTTTGCCTTGACCTAGGCGATATTGAAGAATGATATTCTGCAGTTTTAAAACCATTTTTTTCTAGAACTTTACTGAAAAGGCTCGCTTGCTCTATATTCTCAGAAAAAATAATCCACCTATGCCTTTTCTGACTCTGTAGTGCTTTAAATGCTGTTGGAATCCTGTTTATTGAGTTATTAACAATTCTCGCTCTATTAAAAAACAAAATTTTCAATATCTTGTCTGATTTTTTTAAACCTCCCAAGATAGCTATTCTTCGACCAATTTTTTTTGAAATCTCATCGTAATCCTGCATTTCATCTTCCAACAAGGGTGCATACACATTCAAGAGCTCAAAGTTAGAAATTATTTTTTCTATGTAAGCTTTAGAATAATCGTATTCATAAATGATGTTACCCAGTATAGGTACAATCATATCTTCAAAGTTAGTGTCAAAATCTCTTTCTGGAGTAGCTGAGAGTCCTAAAGTTGCTCCCCAAGAGCCTTTCAGGGCCTTAGAGATTATCTCTGTACCACTTTTATGGCATTCATCACAAATCAAAAATACTTCACTCTTCTTATAAAACTTGTTTATATTTCTCACTGATCCATAAGTTGATATACATATTTGATTTTTGAATTTAGTTTTGAATCCTCCACCTAACTTATCAATATTCATGTTCAGTTGATCTTGTAATTCAACAGACCATTGATCTAGGAGTGTCACAGTAGGAACAAGTATTAATACTTTGTTGGGAGTTTTTTTACCTTTTAAAATTTCTTGAATGCATCGAATGGCAAAAACAGTTTTTCCTCCTCCAGTGACTACTTTAACAATCCCTTTTTTATTTCTAAGCCATATTGGAAGGGCTGCTTGCTGCCACTTTCTTAATTTCATTTTAGAGTCTATTAAACGTTTTCTTGATCATCCACAACCTCTAATTGCTTGATTTCCTCAACATCAATTTTTTGTTGGTTTATTAAATCCCTCGATCTAGCTGGCAAATAGGTATTCCAGCTATTTCTAAATTTTATGAGTGATGATTTAGCTTTATCGATACCTTTTTCTGCATCCAAGAAATGTTTATCTAAATAACCTATCGCTTCAATGAGTTTCTTGATTAAGCTCCTAAAATCATCTTTTTTAGACTCAAAATCTTCCTCAAGAAGCCCTTCATTAAACATCTGCAAGATAGGAATTACCATTGCAGGCGGCGTCACAAAGACATTATTTTCTCGGCTAAGCTCAAGAATATCTGTTTCAACTTCATTCATTACAGTCAAATAAAGCGCAGCATTGGGAACAAACATTACCGTAAACGGCGGAGTTTTATTATCCAACTCTTGATATTTTTTCTTACCTAGATCTTTGATGTGGCTTTTAAAATTTGAACCAAGCTCTTTTAGAGAAGATTTTTTATCGGCTTCTGATTCAGCTAAAACATATTTATCAAAAGCTGTCATAGGCGCCTTTGAATCAATCACAAACCATCTATTACCTTTGGTTTTTACAAAAACATCGGGTTTATAAATTTTTCCTTCCTCATTTTCCCTGACAACTTGTGTTTTGTAGGTAACGTTTTTAATAAAACCAATGGAATCCAGAAGTGATTCCAAAGCCATTTCACTTTCCGATCCCTGTTTTACTGGATTTGTCAGCGAATTATGCCAACGGATAAAACTTTCATTTAAATTCCTTACTTCCTCTAATGATTTATTATTTTCAGTTTTCCAAGTTGTGTTAGCTTGCTCTAAGGCCTTGTTGGCATCTTCGATAAGTTTTTTTAAAGCAGCTGACTCGTTTTTTACTAATTCTGTCATTGCTCCTTTGGCCTGACTATTTGAAATATTTACCGCTGATTCAATTTCTTTAGATTTCAGCTGTTCAACATCGGATAAAGTTTTTTTTGCCTCTTGATCCACCTTTTTCGATAAATTCTGAAAGAGTTTATCAAAAATCTTATCTCCTAAAGATGTTGTAAAAATAAGCAATATAGCTATTGATAGCCCAGATAAAAAACCTATTAGGAAAATTACTGCGAAATTTAGTTCCATTGTTTAATTATAAATTTTATGAAGGTTGAAAGATAATTTTCTAAATCTTTCCCGCAAACTTTTTGGGGCCAAAATCTCGACTTTATCCCCAAAACTCATCAACCATTGTTCAAATTGCAACGTGTCAGGAACTCTAGCTTTTACTAATAAACGACTGTCTGATAGTTCTTTTACAGTCTGAGTGTTATTGAGCTTTGTTTCTGTCAGATGAATGGCCATGGTTTTATCAAAAATAGCCTCAAACGTATAAAGCTTCTCGCTGAACTCAAATCCTAAGTTACTTTTATGCAAGAACTCATCTAAATTGAATCCAGAAGGCTGAATAGCTTTTGAATTTTCAATTATGTCTATACTCTCAAATCTATGAATTGGAAGATATCTTGGATTAATAGGATCTTCATCCATCATACATATCAAATAAGTTATGCTTCCTTTGACTACTATTCCTAGGGGATGAATATGTCTTCGATCTGAAACTTTATTACCTCTTTTACGATAAAAGCCTTCAATCTGATTGCCTTCAAAAACCGCTTTGTAAATTTTATGCCTCAATTCTGGCTCAATCTTAGCCTCTTTGAACCTGATACTCTCTGGGATTACTCTTACTCTTTTTCTCCATCTAAGTATTTTAGATTTTTCATTATCGGTAAGAACTTGTTCAGCTCGTTGAAAAAATTTTTCCACCCTCTTGAAGCTAGCTTTTGGCATGAGTGGCTCTAAATATTGAGCAGCAAGAGAGAAAGTCAGAGCTTGAACTGGATCCATTGCTGGAAACTCATACCCTGGAGAGTCTTTCTTCCAACTCCATCCAAAAGGAGTGCTTCTATCATCGCATTCGATCGGAAATATTCTAGAGAGCTCATTTAAATCTCTTTGCACAGTCCTTAGGCTTGTTTCGTAACCAAAGTTTTCCAATCCTTGTTTAACATCAGAAGCAGTTACTTTGACCGGGTATCTTTTTATTAACTCAGTCATTTTAATCATTCTTAAGACGCTATCACTCATTTTGCTAAATTATATTTTGTCAGCGACAGAATATGTCGCTAACAATATGTTAGGTCATAAAAAGAAATATATAAAGTTGTCTTTTGTTAGGTTATTTTTTGGAAAGCATTTAAGTGAATCATAGATCCCTCCCAATGTATGCCGCTAGCAGTAAAATCA
>MDTB01209337.1_pt1 | contig 11215 bp, 12 predicted proteins | sample 811161 | NCBI WGS metagenome assembly MDTB01 (sample SAMN05326650, study PRJNA326480) | marine metagenome | isolation source: seawater | place: Mediterranean Sea | collected 2009
ATTAATGATAAATACGCATACTGAAAATGGACTACAGGATCCTGTTTTATCAACTTTATATCAGCAAGAAATGTTCAAAAATGGTATTTTATGTTTTTCTGGAGTTTTAATGTTATCTATGGCACATAAAAAGAAAGATTTAGATTTGCTAATAAAAGCATTTGACTTAACTTGTAAAACTATCAAGCTTTCAATCACAAGCAAAAAAAGTTTTAAATCATTTCTTACCTGTAAACCTATGTCACCTGTATTTAAAGGACTTAGGGAAAGAAATGCAGTTTCAAATTAATTATAATGTATTTCAACCCATCAAATGCTTAATTCTCTTGCAATTATACCCGCTAGAGGAGGATCAAAAGGTGTCCCAAAAAAAAATATAAAGTTGCTGAAGAATTTTCCTCTAATAGCTTTCTCGATAGCTGCATGTGAATTATCGACTGAAATTGATCATGTAATAATATCCACTGATGATGAAGAAATAGCAGGTATTTCTAAGAAATTTGGAGGTAATGTCCCTTTTTTAAGACCAAGTGAGCTATCAAAAGACACATCCCATGATAAAGAATTTTTGATACATGCTTACGAGTGGTTCAAAAAAGAAAAAAAAAATTGATATAGACGTTTTTTATATCATTAGACCCACAACTCCACTAAGAGATCCAAGTTTAATTGATGAAGCAATAATAAAATTTCGTGACCATCCAGAAGCATCAAGTTTGGTTTCAATTCATGAATGTCCTGAGACACCCGCAAAAATGTTTGGTAAGGAAGGTGATTTCTTACATGGATTATCTCCATTTGATCCAAGGCCTGAATATTTCGCGCTACCTAGACAGCTTTTTCCAAAAACTTACGTTGGGAATGGCTATATAGATATTATACGTACAGAAATTATATTTAAAAATGAAAGTTTCTACGGAAATAGAATTTTATCATTTGAAACTCCAGATTATGGAGAAATAGATATTGAATCAGATTTTAAAAAAATTGAATACTATTCATCAAAAAATAATTTTGAAATTGTTAATTACTTAAAAGAAAATTACAATTAGAAAAAATCTGTGATTATAAAAAAACCTATTTTTACAAATAGACTTTTACTTGATCCATTCAAAACAAAGGATGTAACAGAAGAGTACCTTTCATGGATGAAAGATACTAGACTAACTCAGTATATACTCAAAGCGAGTAAAGAAATTACAAAAAATGATTTAGATAAATTTGTTGAAGAGCTTGATAAAAGTAATGAAAATATTTTCTTTAGGATAGTTTTAAAAAACTTAAATTTACATATCGGCAATATTAGACTCGGCCCAATTGATTATGCTAATAATTATTCAAAATTTGGTATATTAATTGGAAATAAAAATTATCATAATATGGGCTATGCCCAAGAGTCAATCGAAGCAGTAATTGACTTTTGTTTCAAAAATTTAAAATTGAATTTATTTAAATTTGAGTGTGTGAAAAACAACCTTGCGGCGATGTCATTATATGAAAAGATGGGGTTTAAAAGAAAAAATATTGAAGAAAAGTTTGTGAAAGAAAACATTAAACATGACCAAGTAATGTGGTACCGTGAGAATTATTAATATATGAAAGATAAAAAAATATTAGTACTTGGTTCAACTGGGATGGTTGGCTCCTCGATTCTAAGGCATTTACATCAAAAAAAATTTAGGAATCTATATTCCCCCAAAAGAAATGAATTAGATCTTTTTGATGCTGGCTCCGTAAGGAAATATTTTATAAAACATAAGTTTGATTTCATTTTTATGTGTGCCGCTAAAGTTGGTGGCATTAAAGCAAACAGTGAACAGAAAGCAGATTTCATATATGAAAATCTTCTAATACAGGTAAATGTTATTAATAATGCCTATTTATCTGGAACCAAAGAAATGCTTTTTTTTGGTTCAAGTTGTATCTACCCAAGAGATTGTAAACAGCCAATCAAAGAAGAGTATCTAATGTCTGGTAGACTCGAAAACACAAATGAGTCTTACGCAATATCAAAAATTGCAGGTATTAAGATGTGCCAATCATATAACCATCAGTTTAAAACCAATTATAAATCAGTGATGCCTACAAATTTATATGGTCCAGGTGATAACTATGATTTAAACTCCTCCCATGTAATACCTGCATTAATTCAAAAAACTTACCTGGCAAAAGAAAATAAAAGTAAAAATATCACACTGTGGGGTACAGGAAAGGCTAAAAGAGATATTTTGCACGTGAATGATTTAGCTAGAGCATCTATTGTCATTATGGAAAATATTAAAACATGCGATGATATAATTAATGTTGGTAGCGGAAGTGAATATTCAATACATGACTTAGCAAAAATTATTATTAAATGCTTAGATTTTAATGGTAATATTGTCTATGATAAAACAATGCCCGATGGAACTCCTCGTAAAATATTGAATATTGATAAAATTTCATCTTTAGGCTGGCAGCCTAGCATAAGTCTTAAAGAGGGCATTGAAGAGGTTTATAAAGAAAAGTTTTCCAAATAAGTCGCCAATTCCTCGTCAGGGTTGCTAGAATTTTTGTATACTGTTTTAAATAAAAACTTTTCAATACTTTTTTTGTTTGATTTCAAATCTTTAGAATTTTTTTCTATATCGTTAATAAACTCTACTAATTCATCTCTATTTTTTATTTCACGATAAGCATTCATGGAAGTGAAGAAAAACTGGTTTGTGTGTAGATGATTCAAATTAATAGAGATTTTATTTTTTATTATGGCTTCAAAAAAAACAGTTGTATTCACATTCACAACAATATCTGACCAGTCAATCAGCTCGGAGGAAGAATATTCATTTGAAATCATTTTTACATTTTTTTCATTTCTTAATATAAGAGGAAATGCGCTATTGTCATATTCCTTAATACTAGGATGTTTTTTTATAACAACAACTATTGATTTTTTCTCTGTAAATAGAGTAATGGATCTTATTAATTCATCCCAAAAAATATTATCCCATATTTTAGGAGAAAGAATAAGAATCTTAATCTTTTTATTATGAAATGAAAATTTTTTTTCTTTCAAATGTTTTTTTTTATTAATTATCCACTTTTTTGAGAATCTCGGCGACCCAAAAAATTTTATATTTTTATCATCAGCACCTAATGATTTTAATATTTCTTTAGATCTTCTATTTTCAATAAAATTTATATCTTTTTTATGAAAACTTCCAAAGCTATAAGGATCATTTTTATCAAAAGACATCATATCTATGCATCTGAGATTATTTTTCCATAACCATACCCAATGAGGTAAATTAAAACATTGTCCACCATTTAAATAAATTAAGTTTTTAATCTTGTTGGTTGACTTAGATGAAGAATAGTCAAAAATTCCTAAAATTTGATTATTTTTAATTTTTTTATTACATTCAGCTAATAACTTTTCATCAAATAATTTATCTTGTATAGCTTCAATCTTAAAAATTATTTTATTTATAAACTTATTTTTAAAATAATGGTTCAAGTTAATTAGAATATTTAAAAAACCGAAAGTAAATAATCTATTATTTTTATATAAATTTGTATTATCAATAATATTAATTTCCTTATTTTCTCTGAAAAAAAGATGATGAAGATCTAAATTATAATTATAATTTATCTTTGAATAAACCAAATTTAATTTTATTGTTTTTTTTAAAGAGAGTAAGTGAATAACGGGAGCTAGATGATCGTAGTTTGCAAAATTTCTAATAAAGAAATATATTTGCTTTTTTCTTTTATTCATTACCAAGTTGATCTTCCACCATCCATTATTAGACAAGACCCATTCATATAAGAAGATGCATCCGAACATAGAAATTGTATAGCGGAGCGATACTCATCAATACTGGCAAGTCTTCCTAGCGGTATTAGATCTTCTACTTTGCTGATAAAAGCCTCTGGTTGATTGTTATGAACTCCACCAGGGCATAGTGCATTTACTCTCATGTTTCTTTTTAGCCAGTAAGTTGATAAATATTTAGTCATACCTATTATTCCGTGCTTAATTACTGAATATGTTATAGGTTTATATTGCTTATCTAAATTATTTACATCTTCTTCATTATAGATTCTTTGATCAGGAGCAATTAGTCCTAAATCTGAAGAAATATTTACTATAACTCCACCATGATTTTGAGCCATTTCTTCTCCAATTATTTTACTGCAAATAAATGCTCCAGTTAGACCCACTGCAATTTCTTTATTCCATTGTTCAAGTAAGAAATATTTTAATTGTCCTTTACTGAGTTTACCGTCCTCAACCGAAGGATTAATTGATGCATTGTTAATGAGAATATCTGCTTGATTAAAATCAATAATTAATTGTTCCTTAAGTTCTGTAATCGATTTTTCATCAGTAATATCAGATACAATTCCAATAGACTTGACTTTAAATTTATCAGATATTTCTTTTGCCAAATCAGTTGTTTCTTTAATGTCTGACAATATTGGGACCCCTCCTGCTTCCGCAATTGCAAATGCATGTTGTCTGCCAAGCAAACCCCCAGCACCAGTTATTAACGCAACCTTATTATCTAAATTAAATTTTTCAAATCTACTCATTTAACTTAAAATAATTCTAAAAAACATTCCTCATAGACATCAAGTCCTTCAATTAACGCATCTTCAGGAATAGTAAGAGGAGGTCCAAGTTTCAAAGTACCTCTACCAGTGCAAATAGAGAATACCCCTTTTTCCATAGCTTTTTCACATATTATGTTTGTTATATTGGTATCAAGTTCATTAGTCTCAGGATCATTTATAAAAATACCATACAACAGTCCCTTGCCCAATATCATTCGTATTCTATCAGGATATTTTTCTTTCCATGTATCTAATTTATCCTTCATTATTTTTCCTTTTAAGTTAACATTTTTAAGAAATTCCTTATCTTCAAAAACTTCCAAATTTCCAATACCTGCGGCGCAAGAGACAGGATGACCTCCGTGGGTACTCGTATAGGCCGAATCTAGTTCAATAAGTTCTGTTCTTCCTAAGACAGCTGACAAAGGAAGACTCCCAGATATACCCTTACCACATATAACTAAATCTGCAGCAACCTTGTAATGTTCAAAAGAAAACATTTTTCCAGTCCGTCCAAAACCCGCCTGTATTTCATCAAAAACTAGCAATGCATTATTATCATTTGACCAGTTCCTAAGTGCTTTAATGTAATCTTCTGGATAAAATATTGCTCCCCATCCTTGAAAGGATTCAACAAAAAAACCTGCTATAGTTTTAAGGTCTATACCCTTACCTTTTAACAATTCTAAATGTTCATTAAATATTTCCGCACCTGATTTATTTTTATAATTATCTATCCATGGATAGGGAAATGGAAGATGAACAATATTTGGATCAAAATAATCAATCCATTTATGATCTGAGTATTGGCCACTTATCATTTGCGCATTTAGCGTCTTGCCATGATAGTTGCCCTCCCAAGCTATTATGGTAGGCTTTTCAATATTAATTGATTTTCCATAAAATTTTACAATCTTGATTGCTCTCTCAGTAGCTTCTGTTCCAGCACTAAGAAGAATAGCTTTATCAAAGTTATTTCCACTTAATCTTAATAACTTTTTGAGAAATTCTAACCTTATTTTGGTAGGGTAATAATAACTGTGAGTTAGAGGCTTATTAGTTATTTCATGGATTCTATTAACAATATCTTTGTTTCCATGACCTGAATTAGTTACAAAGATAGATGATGTGAAATCAATCCAGATGTTTCCATATGGATCAAATATTTGATGATTAATAGCCTTATCCCAAATAATAGGTAGCTGCTCAACTGCGTTTGATGACTCGTACTCTTTCAGCTCATTTATTATTTCTAGAGACTCTGGAGTAGGTATAAGAGTATCTATTCTTCTATTTTTTGTACTAATTTTGCCAACTTTGCGCGGCGTAAGATTGAATTTAAAAGATGCCATATAAATATTTTTTAAAGTATATCAAGTGTAATATATATATTATTCTAAAATTACAATACATCAAATAAAGTGTAGCAAAATGAAGAAAATTCTCATCGCGGGCTTTGGGGGCATGGGTAAAGCTCATTTAAATTCACTCAAATTTATTGATAAAAAACTGGAAATATCAATATTTGATCGATTTTTAAATATGAAAGAATTAAGAAAAAAAACTGAGGACTTTAAGTCAGTATCAAATCATAAAATTATAGTAAAAAAAATAATACCAAAAAAAGAAAATTTTTTTTTATTAATAGAGGCGACTTACTCTAATACACGGTATTCAAATTTAAAACATATTTTAAACAATAACAAAGTGGAAAATATTTTATTAGAAAAAATGATTTTTTCAAAAGTATCATCTTTTGAGAACTTTGAAAGATATTTTCAAAAAAATATATTAAATACGTATGTGAATGTATGGTCTAATTCATTATTTAAAATGATAGATTTAGATAAAAAAAAATTGAATGAAGTTTCTATTTCTGTGACTGTGCCAAAAGGGGATTTAATAACAAATATGATACATTACATATATTTATTTATATTAATGACAAATAATAAATCCTTATCATTTAATACTTCGAAATTAGATAAAAAATATTTTTCATCCAAAAGAAATGGCTTTCATGAAATTTCCGGTAAGTTTGAAATTTCAAATAAAAAAGGTAAAATTATTCTAAAAACACAAAAAAAAATAAATTCCCATATTCTTAACATTCAAACCGAAAAAGAAAAATTTAGAATCAATATTTTACGAGACGGAAATATTAATATTTTTAATTATCAAACAAATACGTCAACTAATAATAGTTTTCCATATTCTTCTATTATAACAAAAAAATTAGTAAATGATTTATTGCAGCAAAAAAAAAGCACTATATTGCCAAAATACGATGATTTAAATTTAGTTTCAATACAGATACTTGATAAAATTAAACAAACTTATGGCAAGAAAATTCTGTTTACTTAGAAGTTTTCATCATTAATCCAACCAGTTGTATAGTTAAAGCTTTTATCATCAACTAGAATATCAAATTCTGGTTTACCTAGGATAAGCTTGTGGTAGTTAACTTTCCATTTTTCAAGTTGAGACCTTGTTAGCTCATAGCCTTCGTTGTATGCCTTGGATATGTCATTATCATTTCTACCCATGTATCTTGCTGTAAATATAATAATTTCGTTTCCTTCTTCATAAAGGCTATTGATTTTTTGACAGCATCTAAAAATGGTTGTGCATTAACATAATCTCCATTTGTATTATTACAAATTACACCATCGAGATCGAAGCAATATTTTTTCATATACAGAATTGCATAAAATTTATTTAATCTATTACTTTTTAAATGAATGACATTATAAGATTTATCATTATAGTTACAGTATCATGTATTTATGTATAATTGGAACATCTGACATAGTACACCATCATCTAAAGTGTGCAATAAGTTTAAAAATTAAAATTTTCTCAATCACGTCTACTAATAAAAATTCAAAAAAGGTCAAAGAATTTTATAAAAAATATAAAATTGAGAATAAATTTTTAACGTGGAAACAATCAATTAACATTGCTGGTAAAATAAAGAATTGTCATTTTCTTATAGCTTCGAGAATTAAAGACAATATAAAAATTATAAATGAGTGTTTAAAGTATAATAAAAAAATATTTGTTGAAAAGCCCGTTGCATTGAAGTCGAGCGCTTTTCAGTCATTAATAAAAAGAAGAAACATCTTTGTTGGATATAATAGAATATTTTATAAAAATATTAAATTGATGAAACAATTAATAGATAAAAGGAAGAAATATCTTATTAACGTGAAATGCCCTGAAGCGAAAAAAGAGGATATTATTAAAAATTCTTGTCATATTATATCGATCTTAATATATCTCTTTGGACAGATAAAAGTTAGAGAAGTTATCAGAAATAGAAATTTTATTACTGGGATTATGACTAGTAAAAATGAATCAATCATTAATATCTCGTTTGTTTATCAAAGCTCTGATAACTTTTCAATGGAGATTTTGTCTAGGAATCAAAAAATGGTTTTGTGCCCAATTGAAAATTTAGAAATTTACAATGGTATTTCAATAATAAAAAAAGCTAGAATTAATATATTTAAACCTAAGCTTAGTTACAAAAGCAATGAATATTACAAAAATAAATTTAAACCTGGATTTTATAATCAAATGTCTTTATTTAAATCTTTTGTGAACAGCGATAATGAATTTTTTCCAAATATTAAATTCGCTAAAGATGTCGTGGAGATATGTGAAAAATTAGTTTATGAAAAAAATGTTAAATAACAAGCTATATAATGAATACAGTAAGCGAGGATATGTTTTGTCCAAGTCTATACTTAACGAAGATCAATGTGATAAATTAAGGAAATATGTAAAATATTTGATTAAAAAAAACCCCAAAAAAGAAAAAAATATTATCCTTCATTCTAAATGCATTAAAGATAAAAAAATTTATGAAATTTTATTTAATGAAAAAATAAATAAAGAATTAATAAAAATTTTTGGTAAGAAATACTTTGTAAATCAATTTGAAATTCAATATAACTCTTTCCCTTTAAAAAGGAACTCAGGGTATCACTATGATTCTCAGTCAGAAAGAAATAATTCATATTTAAAAGATAAAAATTATACATTTGGAAAAGTTGGAATTTATCTACAAGATAATAATTTAGAATTTGGAGGTGGGATAAATGTTGTACCTTATTCTCATAAAATATTTCCAATTAAAACTCTTAGATTTGAAAATTATATAAAAAGAGTATTGTCTCTTTTTAAGAAAAGAATAAATTCTAGCAAAGGTGATGCAGTAATTTTTGACTCCAGGTTATTACATACTGGAACACAACCTAATAAGTTATTAAAAAATAAAAATTCGATATCTCAAAATGAATTAGAAAAAAATATAAATGGAAATGATAAAATAGCAATTTACTGGAATGTATGTACAAAAAAATATAATAACTTTTATCTTAGAAATTCGATTGAGCGTTGCATCAAACACGAATTAAATGACAGACAACACAAATATTACAGTGATCATTTACGACTACATTATCCATCAAATTATTCCTCTAATTTTAGAAAACATTGTCAGAATAAAAGTATTAGTATAAGTACTTTATCAAAAGAGTTAACAGAAATAATTAAACAAATCTATTATTTAGAAAAATAAAAAATCAAAAATGAAAAATACAAATATAGCTGTTATCGGTCTTGGCTACGTAGGACTACCACTTTTGATAGAAATATCTAAAAATTACAATTCCATCGGCTTCGATATAAATAAAAATATTGTCAAAGAACTTAAATTCGGAAAGGATACCCGAAACATTCTGGATGATGATGAAAAAAACAAACTTTCCCAATTAGAAATATCAAACGATCAAAAAGTACTCTCAAAATATAATATATTCATAATTACTGTACCTACACCACTTGATGAATATCAAAATCCTGATCTTGAACCTCTAAAAAATGCTACAATGCTAGTTTCAAAATACATAAAAAAAGGTTCTTTAATTATATTTGAGTCGACAGTTTATCCTGGATGTACTGAAGACTTTTGTATACCAATCATAGAAAAATACAGTGGAATGAAATTAAATAAGGATTTTTATTGTGGTTATAGTCCTGAAAGAGTAAATCCAGGAGAAAAAGAGAGAAAAATTCCCCATATAAAAAAAATTATTAGCGGTTCCAATGCTTACGCTCTTAATATTATAGACAAAATTTATAAAAAATTCATAACTGCAGGCACACATCGTGTCAAAAAAATTAAAGTTGCTGAGATGTCAAAAGTTATAGAAAATATTCAAAGAGATTTGAATATCGGTCTCATGAATGAAGTGTCCATAATATGCCATAAGTTAGGGGTTGATACTGAGGAGGTAATAACCGCTGCATCAACTAAGTGGAATTTTTTAAATTTTAAACCTGGTTTAGTCGGTGGCCACTGCATAAGTATTGATCCTTATTATTTAACTCATAAGGCGAAGCAAATTAATTATCATCCAGAACTTATATTGGCTGCTAGAAGATTAAATGATTCAATGCCTAAATTTATTATTTCTGAATTTATAGAAATGATGAATAAAAAAGGCATTAAAATTAAAGGTTCTGAAATTTTAATTTTTGGTGTTACTTTTAAAGAAAATGTCTCAGATATGCGCAATTCAAAAGTACTAGAAATTATTCAACTTCTTACCAAACTTGGTGTAAATATTAAATTTTACGATCCCAATGTCTCACTCACTTTACTGCCAAAACAATTAAAAAATATGCAGGTTGCTAGTTTAAAGAATAAAAAATTTGATGGAATAATATATGCAGTGAATCACAATGAATTTTCAGACTTAAGAGTGTCTAAAATAAAACCTCTGTTAAAATTAAAGTCAGTTGTCTACGATATTCAGTCTAGTTTACCAAGATCAGTTGCAGATATACGTCTGTAAATCTTAAATGAAAAATCTTTTTAATTATCTTAATGAAATTTATTCTTTACTCCAAGGCGACCAGAAAAAAATTCCATTTATTCTATTTTTATATTTTATTCTGGCCTGTCTAGACGTAGTAAGTTTAGGAATTTTAGGCCCCTACGTTTCAATTATTATTTCAGATGGAAGTGATAATCAACTAGTAGACTTTGTTACAAATCAATTCAATAAGTTTGGCTATAGTATTTCGTCTGATCAAGTTTTTATTATTTTTAGCATTACCCTAATTTTAAGCTTTTTTTTTAAACTTATTATTGGTATATATGCTACCTATAGAACTCAAAGCTTTGCACTTCAAAGATCAAGACAATTAATTAAGCTATTAATTAGTTCAATTTTTCTATTGCCGTATAAGGAATTTGTTAAAAAAAATTCGGCTGATTATCTAAATATAACAGAGCATTGCACAGATATATATTCAAGTACTTTAAATCTGATACTTGATAATGTTGCAAAAGCATTAGTAATAATTGGTATGTTGTCGGTAGTAATTTATACAAATTTTAAAATTACTCTAATATTACTCTTAATCTTTATAATACCTTCACTTATCTATTATTTGTTTACAAGAAATAAGTTAAGATCTTATGGAGTTGTCAATGTTGAGTCTAGACAACAAATGATTAAATTAATAATGTCCTCTATTAAAGGTCTAAAAGAAATAAAAGTATTTAAAAAAGAAGAAGTTTTTAAAGATATTATTAATAAGTATG
>MDTB01133057.1_pt1 | contig 11214 bp, 11 predicted proteins | sample 811161 | NCBI WGS metagenome assembly MDTB01 (sample SAMN05326650, study PRJNA326480) | marine metagenome | isolation source: seawater | place: Mediterranean Sea | collected 2009
CACACCCTACAATCCGCGCTTGCAGGATTTCATCTATATCCCGCCCGAGGTGCTGTTAAAGCAGCCCAATTTCGGCGCTCAATATTTACTAAAATTAGACGCTATTTGCACACGTGCGGGGGTCACGATCGGTGCCAAGTTTGAACAACAGGACTTGCAGCTCGGTAAATATCTTGACGCGATATGGGCGCATTCATCGCGTTAATAAAATCCTCCCCAAAGGCCTCCTTGAAACATTCTCAAGCAGACACAAAAGCGCGGGTTTTGCGGCCGAAAGTTAATCTAAAGTCACCACCAAACCGTATTCTACTGTGACAATCGCCATCAATCCGTAGGAACACACCCATGCATGTGGTTTGGTATAAGCGTGACTTGCGGGTTCATGACCACGCCGCTCTTTGTGCTGCTGCCGCCGCCGGAGAGGTTTTGGCTCTCTACATCCTGGAGCCGGACCTTTGGCGGCAGCCGGATAGTGCGCCGCGCCATTGGCAGGTGATACGGGCGGCGTTAACCGAGTTGGACACAGAGCTGCGCCGCCTCGGTCTTCGCCTGACGGTCCGCAACGGCGATGCGGTGGCGGTTTTTAAAAGCTTGCACCAGCAACAACCGATCACCACCATCTGGTCTTATCAAGAAACCGGTAACGCGTGGAGCTATGGTCGCGACAAGCAGCTTGCCGGCTGGCTTCGCGAGGCCGCAATTCGCTGGCAAGAACTGCCGCAGAACGGCGTCATTCGGGGCTTAAAATCACGCGATGGCTGGGCCCGGCAATGGGATAGGGTGATGGCAAAACCGCAATTGACCTTGCCCAATGTTACCGCTGCCTCGGGTTTTGACAACGCCGACATTCCCCGCCATATGACGGGGCCCGATACCGCCCTTGGCGCAGCGAGCGACGAATTGCAGATTGGCGGTAGGGCCGCCGGGCAAGCATTATTAGACAGTTTTCTGAACAGCCGTGGCCGGGCCTATCACTTAGAAATGTCCAGCCCATTGAGCGCCGTTGACAGCTGTTCTCGGCTATCCGTGCATCTGGCCACAGGCAGTCTATCGATGCGCGAAATTACCCAAGCAACATGGCAGCGGATGATCCACGCCAAAGCGGACGATAGCGCCGCCGGCAAGCGCTGGCGACGCGCCTTGAGTGCCTATATCGGTCGGCTTCATTGGCATTGTCACTTCATTCAAAAGTTAGAGGATGCACCGGCAATCGAAATGCGGAACATGCATCCAGGATATGACGGCCTGCGCGAGGGCGCATTCGACGAAGATAAATTCCGCGCCTGGTGCGACGGGCAAACCGGCTTTCCCTTTATCGACGCATGTATGCGATCATTGATCGCCACAGGGTGGATCAATTTTCGCATGCGGGCGATGCTTGTTGCTTTTGCAACCCAGCACCTGTGGCTGCATTGGCGCGAACCAGGACTGCACCTTGCCCGCCTGTTCACAGACTATGAACCGGGCATTCATTGGAGCCAAATGCAGATGCAATCCGGCACCACCGGAATTAATACCGTGCGCATTTATAACCCTGTTAAACAGTCCCATGATCAGGACCCGGACGGTCACTTCATCCGCCGCTGGGTTCCCGAACTGGCCGCCCTGCCGGCCGAAGCCATCCACCAACCCTGGACCCTGGGTGAGCTTGAACTTGCAGGCTTTAACGTGCAACTTGGCGGTGACTATCCGGCACCGATTGTCGATCATCTTGAGGCCGCCCGACGGGCCCGCGAACAGATTTACGCGATCCGCAAAAACCCCGCCTTTCGGGCCCATGCAGCAGATATTCTGGCGCGCCATGGAAGTCGTAAAAACAGCCCTCGGCCGCGCCGTCAAAAAGCCCGCTCACAGGCCCCTAAATCTGACCAAGAAAGTTTCGCCTTCTGATGGCTCGTGCCCGCGCTAAAGCCGATCTGCCACAAAAAGATTGTGTGACCTGTGGCCGCCCCTTTAGCTGGCGGCGCAAATGGGCAAACTGCTGGGACGACGTCAAATATTGCTCTCAGCGCTGCCGCAATCACCGTATAAAGGAACCAACTGATGCTGCGTCACCCAAAAGCGATTGAGCCAGGCCCCGGCCAAGAATCAGTTTGGGATTACCCGCGCCCGCCGCGGCTTGAGCCTGTTCGCGAACCCCTAAAGGTTGTTTTCGCAGGCCAAATCATCGCCCAAACAACAGCTGGTTTTCGGGTTCTGGAAACCTCTCATCCGCCTGTCTATTATCTGCCGCCAAGCGCTGTTTCCGCCGGTGTCCTGCATAAATTTCCCGGCAGCAGCTATTGCGAGTTTAAGGGCGCTGCCGCCTATTGGTCGATCAACCTTGACGGCCAAACGGTTGAGCATGCGGCCTGGTCCTACCCAAATCCAACCACGTCCTTTGCCGCCCTGGCCGATTACCTTGCCTTTTACGCCTCAAAAGTCGATCAGTGCTGGGTCGGTGATGATTTAGTCGATGCCCAGGAAGGCGATTTCTATGGCGGTTGGATCACCGATAAGGTGGTCGGGCCATTCAAAGGCGCGCCGGGAACGCGGTTTTGGTAACCTGCTTAAGCGTTGCCGAGGTCATCTAGAAATTGCGCCGCTTGTGCGCGGATTTCAGCTTGGTGGTCGGCCTCAAAACGGTCCCAACTGCGATAAATTTGCGCCACCCTGGGGTTAACCGCTAAGCGGTCGCGGTGGCGGGCCAGAAAATCCCAATATAAGAAATTGAACGGACACGCCTCAGGGCCGGTGCGCTGTTTGACGTTATAGCGGCAATCGCGGCAATAGTTTGACATGCGGTTGATATAATTACCGCTGGAAGCATAGGGTTTCGATGCCAAGACGCCGCCATCGGCAAATTGGCTCATACCCAATGTATTCGGTGCTTCGACCCATTCATAAGCATCGGCATAGACAGCTAAATACCAGGCATGAACTTGCCGTGGCTCGACCGCCGCCAACATCGCAAAATTACCGGTCACCATCAGCCGTTGGATATGATGGGCGTAAGCCTCGCGCTTCGTCTGACCGATACAATCAGCAAGACACGCCATATCGGTTTTTCCATGCCAATAAAAATCCGGTAATGGTCGATGATGGTCAAGTGCGTTTCGGTCGATATATTCCGGCATGAGGCGCCAATAAATGCCGCGCACAAACTCCCGCCAGCCTATCACTTGGCGAATGAACCCTTCGGCAGCGTTAATCGCCACTTTGCCGTCCGCATAGGCCCGTTCGACCTGCCGGCAAACCTGCAGCGGATCAAGCAGGCCGACATTCAAATAAAGCCCGATAACCGCATGAAACATGAACGGCGTATCGCGCTGCATCGCATCTTGATAATCGCCGAATTGCGGCAAGCGCTGGGCAATGAAATCAGCTACCGATTGTTCCGCATCAGCGGTCGTGACGGCAAACCAAAAGGGGGTCAAATCGCCAAAATGATCGGGAAACCGTGTGTTAACCAACGCCAAAACATCGGTTGTGATTTGGTCGGGTTGAAACCGTGTCGGTGCTGGTGTTTGCAGGCCGCCACGCGGCGGTTTGCGGTTATCATGGTCAAAATTCCACTTACCGCCCGCCGGTGCCTCATCGTCCATCAATAAGCCGGTAGAGCGCCGCATATCACGGTAAAAATACTCCATCCGTAACTGCTTTCGGCCTTCGGCCCAGCGGTCAAAGGTCGCGTGGCTGCAAAGGAACCGATCATCTTCAAGCAGACTGACATTTGCTGCCTGCAATGCCGAGAGCAGGCGCCATTCCCCCGGCCGCGTCGCAGCTGCTTGCCGAAGACCGTGGCGGGCCAGGGCACTGTCAATCTCACCGATGATAGTGCCGGTATTTTCAGGGTCATCAAGGCTGACATAGTCCACTTGCCAACCCGCCGCGCGCAGCCGGTCGCGGAAATGCCGCATCGCCGAGAGAATGAAGGCAATCTTTTTGCGGTGATGGGGCACATAGGTGCCTTCCTCGCGGGCTTCTACCATCAACACCCGATCACAGCTTTGATCGCCGCTCGCAAGGACACTGAGCCGCTCCGATAATTGATCACCAAGCACCAGTAAAATCCTGCCGCCGGCTGATGCTGTGCTGTCCATAATGTGCGCCTCTATCGCGTTGCCGATGGGGATGAGATAGATCAACGCCGGATCGATGGAAGCCCTGTGCCGATTGCCGCTTGATCAACGCCGCGATCATGCCATGTCATGAGTAACAAATACGGCGTGAATAGGAACCAAGAGATGACCATAGAAACACCAAAATCAATGGGCCGGGTAATGGGCATTGAAGATAACGGCGATATTATTCACGTTGAATTTGAGACCGAGAACGGCGAGACCGTTGCTGGTATTTACGAGTTAATCGGTTGGACTGAGGCACCAAAGGCCGTGAAAATGGCCGTTGAACAAGAGCTCTGGGTGCCCAAAAAACTGAATTAAATCAACATTCAAAATTATTCCTTGTCGGCCGGCACTTTCCGTTAAACACTGATTTAGCTGTTTGCTTTCACTGCATGGGCGTGGATATGCCGCCGCGGAATTTATCGTCGATCAGACCTGCCACGACCGCTCTTGCTGCATGAGCACGCAGCCTAGGTCGCATTTGCATGGTTTGATTTTGGCGATTGTTGGGGTGTTGGTGTTAACCCCCGACTCGCTGCTTGTGCGGTTGATCGCAACCGATCCCTGGACCCTTTTGTTTTGGCGCGGCTTAGGTGTTGCCATCGGTTTGTCGGTGGTCTTTTTGGCGCGCTACAAACGGCGATGGCGGGCGGAAATGATTGCGATTGGCTGGCGACTTGTGCCCAGCGCCATGGTGATTGCGCTTGGCTCTATCTTTTTTATTCTGTCGCTGTCAGCCACCTCGGTTGCAAACACCCTTCTTTTGATCAGCACGGCACCACTTTTTGCCGCTTTAATCGGATCGTTTTTTCTGGCTGAGCGCACCAACAGGGCCACCTGGATAGCCATCGTCATCGGCTTTAGCGGCATTATCGTCATCGTTTTTGACGGCTTATCCACCTTGGGCTTTGATGCGGTACCCTGGGGTGAGGTCTTTGCGTTATGCACAGCGCTGACATTGGCACTGCAGTTTTCCCTGGTACGCGCCGCCCGTGATGTGGATATGACGCCATCGGTCATCGCCGGATCCCTGTTGTTCTCCGGCCTTGGCCTGATCATCTCTCAGGATGTCAGCTTGCCGACCAACAGTTTGCTGATGGTCGGAGTTCTGAGCTTGATTATTCTGCCGATCTCATTCATCTGTCTGACTTATGCGCCGCGCTATCTGCCGGCTCCGGAAGTCAGCTTGATCCTGTTGCTGGAAACAGTGATCGCACCATTTTGGGTTTGGGCGGTATTGGCCGAGACCCCGGCAACCGCCAGCCTTCTGGGCGGCGCGGTCATCCTGGCGGCATTAATTGGTCACAGCATTTATGCCTGGCACAGGCGACGCTAAGCTTTGCCCTTAGCGACCTTCAAAAACAGGTTTGCTCTTGTCTAAAAAGGCCCGGAACCCGGTTTGAAAATCAGCGCTATCAAAACAATCATAGCCTTCATCAAGTTCGGCGTCGGTCAATGGCGTCGGATCCAGCAAACGGTACAAAAACTTTTTATGCCAGCGTGCCGATAATGGGGCACCTTCCGCAATTTTACGCGCCCATTGCGCACCTGCATCGTCAATAGCATCATCTGCGACCACTTTATTCACCAGCCCCAATCGCAAAGCATCATCGGCACTAAGCAAATCGCCAACCAACAAAATCTCAAACAATGCATTGACGCCGAATTTTGCGACCAGCGGGCGCAATTCTTCGGGCGATTCAACCAATCCCAAGCGCTTGATCGGCACTCCGAAGCGGGCTGATTGTGTGCTAATTCGCAAATCGCACATTGCCGCCAAACCAAGCCCGCCACCAACACATGCCCCCTCGATTAGGGCCAAGGTTGGATGCCGGCAGGCCTGCACCGCCGCCATCGCCGGATTGGAAATTGCAGCATAGGCAACGGCCTGCTCCCGAGTCGAACGCTTCTGCTCAAATTCTGAGATATCTGCACCCGCCGCAAAAGCTTTACCGCCGGCACCACGAAAAATAACACAGCGAATATCATGGTCATCGTCAAGCTCCGCCATGGCCGCGCTAATGCCGGAAAACATTTCTAAATTCATCGCGTTCATGCGCTCCGGGGCGTTCAACAAAACTGTCGCAACAGCCCCGTCGCGGGTGACTTCTATGGCACTCATGATGCAACCTCTGTGTCTGTAATATCGCCTAAATGAATTGCCCCGGCAGCAGCCAGCGCAGCAATCTCTTGGTTATCATATCCGTACTCATTGAGAACTTCCCGGGTATGCTGGCCAAACACCGGCGCCGGCGTTGCCACCTGGCCTGGGGTTTCGTTCATTTTTATGGGCAGGCCAATGGTTTGCATATCGCCGGCCACGGGATGATGCAACCAGGGAACCATGTCGCGGGCAATCACTTGCGGGTCGTTATGCATCGCGTTGATGTCAAGGATCGGTCCTGCCGGCACCCCTTCGCGATCGAATAAATCTAGCCATTCGGCGCTGCTTGCGGTGGTGAAGACCTGCTCAAGCTCGGTGATCAGTTCGGCACGGTTTTCCATGCGGCCGGCATTTTCACGAAACCGTGGATCAACAGCTAAGTCCGATCGGCCAATGACCTCCATCGCCCGCGCCCAAACCCGTTGGTTGGCGGCACCTAAGTTGATGTAACCATCCTTGGTACGAACGGCCTGATAGGGAGCATTTAAAGGATGCGCCGAGCCAAGCGCCTGTGGTGCTAAGCCTGTGGCGAAGGCAATTGCTGACTGCCAATAGGTCAAGGTGATGCCGGCTTCAAACAACGACGTGTCGACCATCTGGCCCTCGCCGGTTTTCAATTTATGGGTATAGGCGGAGACGACCCCCAACGCCAGCAGGATGCCTGCCACAATATCGCAGACCGGCGGGCCAACTTTAACCGGCGGGCCGTCTGGCCGCTCGCCTGTGACGCTCATCAAGCCACTCATGCCCTGGGCAACCAGATCAAAGCCGGCGCGGGCACCATAGGGCCCGGTCCGCCCAAACCCGGAAATGGCGGCGTAAATAATACCTGGGTTAAGCTTTTTCAGCGCCTCATAGCCAAATCCCAGACGTTCCATCACCCCCGGGCGATAATTTTCCGTGACCACATCTGCATCGGCAAGCAAGCGGTGCAAAACAGCTTTTCCGCCTTCGGTCTTCAGGTCGACCACAATGCCGCGTTTATTCCGGTTCATCATCATGTAAGACGCCGATTCCCCGGCAATCGCAGGCGGCACCGTGCGGCGGGTATCATCACCACCATCGATTTTTTCGACCTTGATCACATCGGCACCAAGATCGGCCAACATCAGCCCGCAGGTTGGCCCCGCCATAACATGACAAAGTTCAATGACTTTGACGCCCGCTAAGGGACCAAAACGTTTCTTCGACATAATCAGCAGCTCCGCGTGCGAGGGTGGGACCCGTATCCGGCCATGAACATCGCCGGTCGTCAAGATAGCTTGCTGTCTCTTGCGGCGCGGCGCACTTTCAGACATCGTGAGGGATAACACGTATTTGGATAGAGGCCCTTTATGACCAAACCTAAAATCACGGTGATTTCCCTTGGCGGGACGATTTCGATGGTCAAAGGCACGACCGGGGTTACCCCTGGTTTGAATGCTGATGATTTAATTGCCGCCGCCCCCGGTATTGATGAGATTGCGATATTAACGGCCGAATCGCGGCCCCCTGTCGGCAGTTCCGATCTGTCTTTGCCGGAGATTTTTTCAGTTGCCCAACGGGTGGTTGAGCTGGCAGCCAGCGGCGATGCAGACGGCGTGGTCATTACCCAAGGTACCGATACCTTGGAGGAAACCAGCTTCTTGATGGATCTTTTACTCGATCCGCCTATTCCGGTGGTCATGATGGGTGCCATGCGGCATCCTTTATCAACATCACCGGATGGTGCCGGCAACCTGGCCAATGCTGTTCGTTTGGCCGCCGACCCGCGGGTCGGCAAGCGCTTCAGCGACCTTGGTGTGATGGTCGTTATGCTGGATCAGGCCTGGGCGGCCGTCGATGTGGCTAAAGCCAATAGCCATCGCATTGATGCCTTCACGGCCCCTGAAACAGGGCCGGTGGCCGTTTTTGTCGAGGATCGTTGCCGGTTGGTAAGTTTCCCCGACCGGGCCTGGAAACGCGCCGTCCAACGCTTTGATTTCCTCAATCAGGTGAAGGTTGAGGCGCTGACCACAAAACCTGTTGCCATTGCCCAGATGAGCCTTGGTGAAGCGGGTGGAAGCCTGGCGGCGATGGCCGAAGATGACGATATGTTTGGCTATCACGGGATGGTTATTTCGGCGCTGGGCGGCGGCCATGTTCCGGCCCGGGTGGTGCCGGCGTTGGTAGCGCTTTTGGCACGGATGCCGGTGGTTATCAGCGGCCGCATGGGCAGCGGCTACCTCTTGCAGAAAACCTATGAGGTACCTGGCTCAGAAATTGATTTGGTGGCCCGCGGCTTCAGCTACGCCGGCCGCTTGCCGCCCATTAAGGCGCGCCTGCTGCTGGCTTTGATGCTGGCAAGCGATATCCCACGCGCGGAAATTGAGACCCTGTGGCTGGATCTTAACTAAGACCGTTAACCAGGCCGCAAACACGCGCTTTAAACATTTGGATCCAGACCCCAAGCTTCATACCGCTCGGGGTCTTCCATCCAATTCTCGCGCACTTTGATGAACAAAAACAAATGCACCCGCCGGTCGAGCGTTGCCTCTAAGTCGGCGCGCGCGCGCGAGCCAATTGTTTTAATCCGCTTGCCTTGATGGCCAAGGACAATTTTACGCTGGCTTTCGCGTTGCACATAAGCAACTTGATCAATTCGCACCGAGCCGTCTTCACGGTCTTGCCATTTCTCGGTTTCCACCGTGATGGCATAGGGAAGTTCATCATGGAGCTGCCGGTAAACCTGCTCACGGGTGACCTCGGCGGCGTATAATCGCAGCGGTAAGTCCGTTAAATCATCTTCCGGATAAAGCCATGGCCCGGACGGCATTTGGGTTGCTAGATACCCCATTAAATCGGCGCAACCATGGCCCTTTTCGGCTGAAATCATGAAGCTCTGTTGAAAATCGGCAAGCTCATTCAGTTCCGCCGCTAAGGGCAAAAGTTGATCGCGTTTCAGGGTATCAATCTTATTAATGGCCAAAATGGCAGGGCGCTTATTCTCGCGCAAGGTTGCGGCAATGCGGCGACTATCGTCATCAATTCGGCGGCGGCTGCCATCATATAAGAACACCACTTGGTCAGCGTCACTGGCACCGCCCCAAGCCGCGTCAACCATGGCCCGATCAAGGCGCCTGCGGGGAACAAATATTCCCGGCGTGTCGATAAAAACCACTTGCGCCTGGTCCACCATCGCAACCCCGCGAATGCGGCTACGGGTGGTTTGAACCTTCGGTGTGACAATCGACACTTTTGCCCCAACAAGGGTGTTCATCAAGGTCGACTTGCCGGCATTTGGCGCTCCTAAGAGTGCGACCAAACCACAGCGTGTATCGCGTTCTGACATTCAATTTTCCTTTTCAGCGCCGATGCGCCGCAGCATCTCGGCGGCGGCCGCTTGTTCAGCGGCACGTTTAGAGCCGCCTTCGGCAGAAACTTCCGCAACCCCATCAACCATGACAGCAATCACGAAAATCGGCGCGTGGTCACTGCCCTGACGCGATAGTAAGCGGTAACTCGGCAACGGCTTACCGCGTCCCTGGGCCCATTCCTGCAGGCTTGTTTTGGCATCCTGCGGCGGGCTTGCATCAGCTTGAATAAGCGCCTCCCAATGGTGCAGCACAAAGCCCCGGGCGGCGTCCAGGCCGGCGGCTTTATATAGCGCCCCCAAAACAGCTTCTAAAATATCGGCCAGCACCGCCGGATTTTGCCGCAAACCGGAATTTTCCTCGCCGCTGGACAAGATCATGAAGCCACCAAGGTCGATATCAAGGGCCACCTGCACCAAAGAATTGCGGCTCACCAATTTCGCATGCCGGCGGGAAATATCGCCCTCTGCTTCGCGTGGAAACCGCCGCAGTAATTCTTCCGCGATAATCAGCCCAAGAACCCGGTCGCCGAGGAACTCTAAGCGTTCATAGCTATTGCTTCGGGTATTGCCGGCACTGGCATGTGTTAACGCCCGGCGCAGTTCGCTCAGGTCGTCAAAACCATGCCCAAGGCGGGCCGTTAAAGCCGCAATGTCGGTCTCGGCGCTCACTCGATGCCCTGGAATAGGCGCGAGAAACGGATCGCCAATGGCCAGCGCCATACTTCCCAGAGCGCGGCGCTGCCATCGGTCGAGAAAAACAAAATGTCAGCTCGCCCGACAAGGTTTTGATACGGCACAAAACCAACATCGGCAGCACGGCTATCAACTGAGTTATCGCGGTTGTCGCCCATCATGAAATAATGCCCGGCCGGAACCGCAAAGACAGGTGTGTTGTCAAAGGGCGCCTGATCGCTGAACTCCAGGATCAAATGACTGCTACCATTCGGCAAGGTTTCCCGAAACTGCCGCGCCGGAACAACCCGTCCCATCCTATCGGTATAGGTAAAATCAGCAACCCGCTGACGTTTCACCGGCTCACCATTGATATATAACCGACCTTGTTGCACTTGGATCTTGTCGCCTGGCAGGCCGATCAGACGCTTAATGTAGTCAATTTCATTTTCGGTCGGCTTTTTAAACACCACCACGTCACCGCGTTTCGGCTCAGAGCCAAAAACCCGTCCGGGGATCAGCGGAAAGCCAAAAGGCAAAGAGTAACGGCTATAGCCATAGGACAGCTTTGAAACAAACAGATAATCGCCGACAAGCAGCGTCGGGATCATTGATCCTGACGGGATATTAAATGGCTCAAAAGCAAAGGTACGGATACCAAGGGCGATGACCACCGCCCAACCCACCGTGCGGACCATTTCCCAAAACGATTGGGATTTCTTTTTTTCCCGAGCCTGCATAAGTGGTCTTCCTTTTTGAGTCAAAGCTATCACGCATGTGGCCGCTGATATGCCGGAAAACCCCTGTTTCGGCAACCGGCATCTCGTTTAGGCGAGGTTAAGGGGAATTTTCGGGTCCACTGAAATGACAACAAAAGCAACGACCATCCGCCGTTCATCGCTGATGGATACGCGAATATGTGCGGTCTGACCACTGCC
>MDTB01228885.1_pt1 | contig 11213 bp, 13 predicted proteins | sample 811161 | NCBI WGS metagenome assembly MDTB01 (sample SAMN05326650, study PRJNA326480) | marine metagenome | isolation source: seawater | place: Mediterranean Sea | collected 2009
AACTTTTTGATTTTTGATAGTCTCTTTGGTCTCATATTTAGATCCAAATAGTTTTTTATTTTTAATGATATTATCTACATAAGCAGGAACCACTGACCATACTATCAAAAAATAAATCTCGAAATTCGGAACCAAAATGCCTATCAACAAAACTAGCTATAGTCTCATCACCATCAAATTTAACTGCGGTAAAATCTTTAAAAATAGCCTTAATAAATAATTTAAGATATGGTGAAGACAATAAAGACCATAAAGAATGAGGTAAAACTTGTAGCTTATAATTATGATACAAATATCTTTTTTTTGCCTTATCATCAGCAAAAATAAGATCTTCCCATAAACCAAGCTCTTCAACAAGTTCAAGAACTACCTGACCTTTACCTTTAGGCCTGATACCTCTGGCCCCCCATTCAAAGACAACATCATTAACTTTTTCAGAAAAAACAACACCACCAGACCTAGCAGATTTTTCAAGTATAACAAAATCAACTTTGGAATTGTATTTCTTAAGGTAATATGCAAATGACAAACCTGCAATACCTGATCCTAATATAGCTACCTTTTTTCTTTGCACATCTATAAGGCAATAACACCTTCAATTTTAGAGGATTTTATATAAATATTAATAATTTCATCCGAACTTAACATAATCTCTTTAACACTGATAGATACAAAAGTTCCTTTTGAAGATTCTTTGCGTCTTATTTGAGCATTATCGGAATTAAATAAAGCTTCAATCTGCGCTATTTTTTTTACATCAGACTTCACAATAAATTTGAAAAGGTACAAACTAGGAAAAGATAGTTCATCTAATTTCTTTCTTAAACCTTCAAAATCTTGTTTCATTCCTAAATTTTAAACAAAAATACAAAGCATCTATAAAAATAATGCATGACGAGTTGTTTTTTATAAATTTGTTCTATGAATAAAAGAATAGTTATTTCAGGTGCGCCTGGAACTGGAAAGACTTCAGTTATTAATCAATTATTTAAAATCGGATTTAAATGTCACAATGAAGTGTCTCGTGAAATAATTTCAAATCAATTACAAATCAATGGCGCAACAACACCGTGGCAAGACGTATATAAATTCAGCGAAATTGTTATTTATGAACGCTTAAAACAATTCAAACTAGCCTCAAACAAATTAGAATTTTACGATAGAGGAATCATTGACTCATTCGCATACCTCATTAAAGACAACATAAATTTAAAAGAAGAATGGATAACAATTGCTAAAGAGTATAAATATTTTAATAAAGTCTTTATTACCCCACCATGGGAAGAAATATTTCACACAGACCAAGAAAGAAAAGAAGACTTTATTACAGCAAAAAAAATCCATTCACACCTAATAAAAGCTTATAAAGCATTTGATTATAAACCAATCATTATTCCAAAAATAACTATTCAAGAGAGAATTAATTTCATTTTAAAAGAAATTGAATAAAATCACCATACATAACATTCTAAAAAAATACTGGGGTTATAAATCATTTAGAACAAAACAAGAAGCCATCATTAATGATATTTTAGATCAAAAAGACACACTAGCGCTTCTTCCTACAGGAGGAGGAAAGTCTATTTGCTATCAAATACCAGCAATAGTCAAAGATGGAATTTGCATAGTAGTTTCACCACTAGTAGCTTTAATGAAGGACCAAACCATCAAACTTCAAAAACGTAACATAAGTGCTATTGCTTTAACAGGAGGTTTAAATCAAAATGAAATAGATATCGCATTAGACAATTGTATTTATGGTGATATTAAACTTCTTTATGTTTCTCCAGAAAGACTAGAATCTGATATCGTAAGAGAGCGCATAAAAAAAATGAATTTAAATCTTATTGCTGTGGATGAAGCACATTGCATTTCTCATTGGGGTTATGACTTTAGACCTTCATATTTAAAAATTGCAGAAATAAGAGCATTAAAACCTGACACTCCTATCCTAGCTCTTACAGCAACTGCAACAAAAAAAGTAGCAAAAGATATTCAAGATAAATTACTTTTTAAAAAACAGAACTTAATTAAAAATAGCTTTAAAAGAACAAATTTAGCATATATGGCTCTTGAAGAAAGCCATAAATCGTCTCGCGTTCATAAAATACTTAGTAAAATTAAGGGGCCTGCTATTATTTATGTTAGAAGTCGTAAAAAAACTTATGAATTTTCCTCTGAATTAAACAAATTAGGTGTCAGCTCAACTTATTACCATGCAGGATTATCGGAAAATGAGAGAACTAAAAATCAGCAAAAATGGATGAATAATACGACTAGAGTTATGGTCGCAACTAATGCTTTTGGTATGGGTATTGACAAACCAGATGTTCGTCTCGTTATACACCTCCAAAACCCTGACACAACAGAGGCTTATTTCCAAGAAGCTGGACGCGCCGGTCGCGATGGAAAAAATGCATTTGCCATTAGTCTGTTTCAAAAATCAGATTTTGAAGATTCAATTAATCGATTTAAAGAAACATACCCCTCATCATCTGATGTTAGAATGATATATCAAAATTTAGCAGATTTCTTACAAATTGCTATTGGTGACGGCTTTGAACAAACTTACGATTTTGAATTTGAAAAGTTTTGTTCAAAATACCAACTTAATAAATATAAATGCATTAGAGCACTTAATATTTTAGAAAATGACAAACTAGTATTACACAATAGTTACAATCATTTTAATTCATCAGTCAAAGTTATATATCATTCAAAATTTATTATCAACTACAAATCAGCTAATTCTAAAAAAAAGAAACTCCTAAAATTAATTCTCAGATTATACCCAGGTATATTTGATAATCCAATAGAAATCAAAGAAAAAAAATTGGCCAATCATCTGCAGCTAAATATAATTGACATAAATAAAATTTTAAATGAACTCAATCAAGAAGAATTAATCGTTTACAAAAAGAGAAATAACACTAGTAAAATTACGTTTTGTTCAGCTAGATATGATAGCAAATTTCTTCCTATCTCTAAATTTCACTTTAATCACCGGAAATCATTATTAAAAAAGAAACTTAAACACATTAACGACTATCTTTTAAACACTAGCATTTGTCGTTCAAAGGTCTTGTTAGATTATTTTGGAGAACAACAAACTGAGGATTGTGAAATATGTGATATATGCATCCCAAAAAAAGCAAACTCAAAAGAATTTAGAAATAAAATAAGAATTAAACTTCTAGAAAATGTACGAAAAAATCCAATAGACATAAGTACTTTTATAGCGCGATATAGTAAAATTAAAGAACAAGTAATTCTTGACGAAATTAATAATCTAATTTCAGAAGAATTACTTCTCAAAACTGGAAAAATATTAAAATCAAATGAATAAAGATAAAAGGATTATATTCATGGGAACGCCTAAATTTGCTGTTGAGGCACTTAAAAAAATGCATGAAAGTAATCATCAGATTGTTGGTGTTGTTTGCCCACCTGACAAACCTTCAGGTAGAGGATATAAGCTTAAATCTTGTGACGTAAAGCAATATGCCTTATCTCAAAATTTAAATGTACTTCAACCCAAAAAACTTAAATGCACTAAATTTATTTCTGAATTAAAAAGTTTGAATGCTGATCTATTTATCGTAATAGCTTTTAGAATGCTACCAAAAGAAGTCTGGTCAATCCCTCAATATGGTACATTTAATATTCATGCGTCATTACTTCCTCAGTATCGGGGTGCTGCACCAATAAACTGGGCATTGATTCATGGTGAGAATAAAACAGGTGTTACATCCTTCTTAATTGATGAAAAAATTGATACTGGTGAAATATTACTTTATAAGGAGTGTGAAGTTAAAATTAATGAAAATGTGGGCAAACTTCACAACCGACTTATGCATTTGAGTGCAGAACTCGCTATTGAAACATGTGAGGGCATTTTTAACAAGAAAATAAAACCAAGAAGACAACAAAATTCATCAGAACTTAAATATGCTCCTAAATTATTTAAAAGTGATTGTAAAATAAATTGGTCAAAATCATCTTTAGAGATATACAATCTTATTCGGGGACTATCACCCTACCCTGTAGCATGGACAAATATTTTATCAAATAATGATTCTAAAACAATTAAAATCTATAGTGCGGACTACACAATAATTCATCACGAAAAAGAAATTACTGAAATTGATATCGATAAATACAACTTTAGAATTTATACGAAAGACGGGTTTATAAGTATTCAGGAAATTCAAATGGCAGGAAAAAGAAAAATGGATATTCAGTCTTTTTTAAATGGAATAAATATAAGTAACTATAAAAAAGTCTCTTAAACCCTTAGAAACCTCATTTTTTATTCAAAAAATAAATTTAGTGCCAAGTTTATCAACATTTACCCATATTTATTAACAAACTAGAGGTTTTTAGACCTTCAAACTTGCGCAATATCACCATTGGTCTATATTTGTAGAGCATTCAAAAAAATTAATTAATCTTTAACCTTAAAATTGTCTTATTATGAACAAGTCAGAATTAATCGATGCAATGGCCAGCGACGCAGGTATTTCTAAAGCTGCTGCTAAAAAAGCTCTAGACTCTTTTACTGGATCTGTTGGTGGAACTCTTGCTAAAGGTGGTAAAGTTGCCTTAGTTGGTTTTGGATCTTTCTCTATCTCTAAAAGAGCTGCAAGAGACGGTCGCAATCCTCAAACAGGTGCTACAATCAAAATCGCTGCTAAAAACGTTGTTAAGTTTAAAGCTGGTGCTGATTTGAGTGGAAGAGTAAACTAAATTACTTTCAGTCAGTATAGAAACCTCGCCCAAGCGAGGTTTTTTTTATATCTCTATCTGAAGTCCATCATAGGCGAACATTACATTTTCTGGCAATTGATTTTCGACATCTTCAGTCCTTCCCATCAAATGGCTGACATGTGTAAGATAGGCCACTTCAGGATTAACCTTTTTGATAAAATTAAGCGACTCTTCTAAGTTAAAATGAGAAATATGCTCACGTATTCGAAGAGCATTAACAACTAAAATACGCGTTCCTTTAAGTTTTTCTAACTCTTTAGTTGAAATAGTTTTAGCATCAGTTATATAAGTTAAGTCATTAACTCTAAATCCTAAAACAGGAAGTTTATAATGCATCACTTCAATGGGTATAAATAAATTATCATCTATATTAAAAGACTTACAACTATCAATTTGATGAAGATTTACATCAGGTACTCCAGGATACTTAAAATCACTAAAGATATATGGAAATTCACGAAATAGAGCTTTTTGAACATTCAAATCACAATAAACATCCATATCTTTTTGATGTTTAAAATTAAATGCTCTAACGTCATCCAGTCCAGCTAAATGATCTTTGTGTTCATGTGTAAAAAGAATAGCACGAATATCTTGAATCTTTTCCCTCAACATTTGCTGTCTAAAATCGGGTCCGCAATCGATTACATAATTAAGATTATTTATTGTAATCAATACAGAAGATCTCAATCTCTTGTCTCTCTTATCAGAAGATAAACACACATCACAAGCACAAGCAATTACTGGAACACCTTGAGAAGTTCCTGTACCTAAAAACGTCAATTTCATTTAATAAATTTAACTCTTTTAAATTAATAAATTATAAATATAACTTTAAACTTGGCTATGTGACATACTCCAATTAAATTTGTTTAATAAATGACTTTATTAAAATGAAAAACATTGTATTAACGCCTGTGCAAAAAGCACTTGAAGTAAATCTTAACCCTGAAACATATGGAACCTTTGCAGAGGTAGGCGCAGGACAAGAGGTCGTTCGTCATTTTTTTAGAGCAGGTGGCGCATCTGGAACAATTGCGAAAGCGATGTCCGCTTATGATAAATACTTTAGCGATGCTATCTATGGAAAAGAAGCAAACGGTAGGTATGTTTGTGAATCACGACTTAAAAAGATGATAAATCATGAGTATGGATTAATTACTGAACGTCTTAATAGAAAAAAACACCCCAATAAACGATTTTTCTCTTTTGCTAACAATGTTGAAACAATTAATTTTTCTAAAACAAATGATGGACACGGTTGGATGGGACTTAGATTTCAATTAAGCTCAAACTCAAAACCTAATGATGTCATTCTTCATTACCTACTTCACGAAAGAGAAGCAAAACAACAACAAGAAAGTGCTGGTATTTTAGGAGTAAATCTTATACACGGATGTATATTTCATCCTGATGATCCTAAAATCATTATTAAACAATTATTTGACAATATTAGTAAAGGGTATTTAGAAATTAATATGATTCAAATGAATGGACCAAACTTTGACTATGTAGATAATAGACTACTTAGTTTATACTTAGTAAAAGAAAGAATGACAGATGCCGTTATATTTAGCCCTGATGGCGTTAACCTTCAACCTTCTGATGTACTTTATAAAAAAAATATACTTGCAATAAGAGGAAGCTTTAGACCTGTTACAAAGGTAAATATTGATATGATTAAAAATGGGTATAATAAATTTATCCTTGAAAAAAGAGTTTCTAAGAAAGATCTTCAAGTCTTATTTGAAATCACATTAAGTAATTTAAGCACTAATGGAGAAATTGACGAACAAGATTTTCTTGATAGAGCTGATATTTTATGTTCGTTAGGTCAAACTGTCTTGATATCTAATTATCAAAGATATTACAAACTATTAGACTACTTTAGTAGGTTTACAAAAAAAAGAATGGGAATTATAATGGGGGTTCCTAACTTAAAGCAAATCTTTGAAGAAAAATACTACAGACATTTAAGTGGAGGAATACTTGAAGCATTTGGAAGAATGTTTAACCGAGATTTAAAGATATATTTATACCCATATCAAAAGCAAAAAGAAGGAGAAATTACTAATTCTAGAAACATAAATATTCATCCTAGATTTAGATCTCTTTATGAATATTTAATATTTAATAATAGAATAATTGATATAGATTATGATCCAAAAGTCCTAAATATATTCTCTCCTTTAGTACTAAGAATGATTAAAAATGGAATTAGTGGATGGGAAAATATGGTTCCTGCTTATGTAGATAATATCATTAAAAATAAAAAACTATTTGGATCTAAATATGAGACCAAAGAGACTATCAAAAATCAAAAAGTTAAAAACCCATTTATTTGATTATTAATAAGTTTTAATGTTTTAGGATCATCTAAAATATCATGATCATTAAATAATTTATGAATTAAAGATAGTTTAGTTTTAGAGGAGTAAACTTCTGCTCTAAGGTGATGAAAAAGAGCTGAAAGATGATCTAACCCTCTTAAATTACCTGCCCTTCCAGTAGAGACACCTACTAAGGCAACTTTTTTTTCTTGAATTCCATCATTTCCAATACAATCAATAAATGCTTTAAATATTCCAGGATAACTTCCATGGTATTCAGGAGAAATAATAATAAACCTATCTGCTCTATAAATATATTGATGAACTTGATTAACAAAATCATCTGTAGTACTTTCATCAAAATCACTAAAAATAAAATCTGTAGGTAAATCACGTAGATCAAAAATTTGATGTTCTACATAGATTTTATCTAATAATTTACTGTAAAATAATGCTACTTTATAAGTATAACTCTGTTCTCGATTTGTAGAAGAAATAATAGTAATCATATCGTTGAAAATTGGCTATAAAATGTTGATAAAATAAATCAATTCTATCTGTTGCATAGAATTGACTTTTCGTAATTTTAATGTGTAAAATAGTTAATTTTTTTAAAATATGTCGAAGATCATTGCGGTAGCCAATCAAAAAGGTGGTGTCGGAAAAACAACAACTTCTGTAAACCTATCTGCATGCCTAGGCGTACTTGAAAAAAACATACTTCTTATTGATGCAGATCCACAAGCTAATGCAACTTCGTCTTTTGGAATAAATGAAATTGTAAATGGGACCTATCAATGCTTAGAACATCAAAAAAATGCAATTGATTGCATTCAAAAATCTTCTAGTCCTAATGTAGATATCATGCCAGCTCAACTAGACTTAGTTGCTGCAGAACTTGAATTAGTTGACAAAGAATCACGTGAATTCATGCTTAAAGAAGCGCTAAATGCAGTGAAGAACAATTATGATTATATTATCATAGATTGTGCACCATCTCTTGGTTTAATTACAATAAATGCATTAACTACAGCCGACTCAGTTATAATTCCTATTCAATGTGAGTATTTTGCTCTAGAAGGACTTGGTAAATTAATGAATACTATTAAAGGCATCCAAAATATTCAAAATCCACAATTAGATATTGAAGGCTTACTTTTAACAATGTATGACTCTAGATTAAGACTTTCTAACCTAGTCATTGATGAGGTGAAAACCCATTTTCAAGATATGGTATTTAATACCATTATACAAAGAAATGTTCGTTTAAGTGAAGCGCCAAGTTATGGAGAAACTATTATTATGTATGATGCAACGTGCAGAGGAGCAATAAATTATCTCAATTTGGCTCAAGAGTTTATTGACAGAAATGAAACAGCAGCATAAGATGGCAAGACAAAAAAAAGGTTTAGGTAAAGGCTTATCTGCCATACTAAGTAATCCCAAAACTGATATTACACAAACTGCTTCTAAAAGTATAAATGTAACTCCATTAGGTACTGTAGGTCAAATAAAATTAAACACAATACAGGTTAATCCATTTCAACCACGTACTCACTTTAATAAAGAAGCATTAAAAGAATTAGCTTTATCTATCAAAGAACTTGGGGTTATTCAACCAATTACGGTTAGAAAACTTGGTTACGATAAATTTCAACTTATATCTGGAGAACGAAGATTTAGAGCAAGTAAATTGGCTGGACTGAGTACTATTCCTGCTTTTATTAGAGTTGCAAATGATCAAGAAATGCTTGAAATGGCTTTAGTCGAAAACATTCAAAGAAAAAACTTAGATGCTTTAGAAATTGCATTGAGTTATCATTTGTTGATAAACGAATGTCAATTAACTCAAGAAAAATTAAGTCAACGGGTAGGGAAAAAAAGATCAACTGTTACTAATTACTTGAGGTTATTGCGGTTAAACCCAATCATACAAGCTGGAATACAAGACCAAATGATTGGAATAGGACATGCTAAAACTCTTTTAAATATTGAGGATGAAAAACAACAACTGGAATTATACAAAACCATTATAACTAAAAGTTTATCAGTTCGACAAACTGAATCAATTGCTAAAAATTTAAAATCATCAGACATTGGGCAAATAGACAAATTTAAAATATCTCATAAAACACCACTTCTTTTTTCTATTCAGCAAATCTCTAATGAATTTGAACGAAGAACAAATTGCAAGACTGAAATAAATTTCCAAAAAAATGGAAAAGGTAAACTAATTGTTTCGTTTAAAAATGAAGAACAACTTCAACATCTGTTAAAATGTCTACAAAGCGAATAATTTTCCCCTTACTTCTATTCGCTTATAGTCACTTTTTAGATGCTCAAAACATTCAAAAAGAGAACTTTCACTCTCCTAAAAGAGCAAGTGTTTATTCAGCTATAATTCCTGGATATGGACAATTTTACAACAAAAAATATTGGAAAATACCAATCGTATACGCCAGTATAGGTACTTCATTTTTTATAGCTAGATGGAATCAAAACAAATATTTAATTTATAAAGAAGCCTTACATTACAGAACAGATCAAGACATAAATACTATTGATGAATTCGAAAACATGTACTCGGAAGCAAACTTAATTACTATTAAAAATTACCACAGAAAAAATCGTGACTTAGCATACATTATAAGTGCAGGATTTTATTTTTTAAATATTATTGATGCCTCTGTTGACGCACACCTATTTAATTTTACTATAAATGAGGATATTACTCTGAACGTTGCACCTTCTATGGTAGATTCAAGTTTAAACTTTCAGGCAGTCTTATCATTAACTTTAAACTTAAATTAAAATGAAAATCGCAATATTAGGTTACGGAAAAATGGGGCGAATTATAGAGAAAATAGCCCAAGAAAGAGGGCACAATATTATTCTTAAAATTAACCAAAATAATCTTGATCAACTCAACATATATAATCTAAAAAAAGCTGATGTTGTTTTAGATTTCAGTACTCCAGAATCTGCAAGAACGAACATTATACTATCAATAGATGCAAACACTCCAATTATATCTGGAACTACTGGATGGTTAGAAGATTATAAAGAAGTTAAAGACTATTGCATTAAGAATAAAGGCACGTTTTTATACTCTTCTAACTTTAGTTTAGGCGTCAATTTATTTTTTGAGCTAAATAAAAATCTTGCCAAGCTGATGAAAAAGCATCATCAATACCAAATAGACTTGACTGAAATTCATCACAGTCAAAAGTTAGATACACCAAGTGGCACAGCAATTAGTTTGGCAGAACAAATTATAACTGAAAGTGAAATTAAAAATAAATGGACGCTACGTTCAGAAAATTTAGATGAAGAACTTCAAATTAACGCACAAAGAAAAGGAAATATTACAGGAACACATAGCGTAAATTATAGTTCAGAAACTGACAGCATTTCAATAAAACACGAAGCACACTCAAGAGATGGATTCGCTTTAGGATCTGTTATTGCAGCAGAATGGATCATAAGTAAAATAGGTATTTTCAGCATGCATGACATATTATTTTCTTCTTAACTAGATTTAACAGCTAGTTTAGAGGAAAAGAACTTGTATTAATATTTTTAAAAATGAAAAAATGAATTTCAAAAAACATAGTTTTTTTATCGTAAGCTGTATCGGTTATATTCTACTCGTAAAATTAATTGGCTTAAATTGGTTTTACTTTGGCGTATTAGCCATTGCTGATCACTTTTATTGGCATTATGTTAATTGGATGTTTTGGAAGAAAAGAAAAAAAAGAGAACTGAAAAAACGTTCAATTATTGCAGAGTGGATAAATGCCATAACATTTGCAGTTATAGGTGCAACACTAATTCATACGTTTATCATCCAACCTTTTACTATTCCAACCTCATCTATGGAAAAGTCAATGTTAATTGGTGATTATTTACTAGTGAGTAAACTTAGCTATGGCCCTAATGTACCCAATACACCTCTGTCAATTCCATTTATGCACAACGTCTTACTAGGATCTGATAACACCCCCTCATACTCTAAATCTATCCAATTAGGATACAATAGACTTCCGGGATTCAATACAATAAAAAATAATGAAATTGTTGTATTTAATTACCCTGTTGATGACATGCAAGAAAACA
>MDTB01071815.1_pt1 | contig 11212 bp, 9 predicted proteins | sample 811161 | NCBI WGS metagenome assembly MDTB01 (sample SAMN05326650, study PRJNA326480) | marine metagenome | isolation source: seawater | place: Mediterranean Sea | collected 2009
ACTTGCATGTGTTAGGCGTGCCGCCAGCGTACGTTCTGAGCCATGATCAAACTCTCAAGTTTAATAACGGCGCACACTAGCTTTAATAACTTTAAAAAAATAAAGTTACTTTCGTTAAAGCGTGTACGACAATTTCTTTATTAACCTAGCCGTCCACACTTCTCTTCTAAAAAATTTACAATTTAAAAAAGCTAAGATTTTACTGTAAAATCTACACACCTATAGCTACCATTAAAACAATTGCTAAGAGGTGAGCGCCCGTTTTATTACAATTATATGATAAGTCAAGGCGTATATTGTACATAAAAGTCAATAAATTAAAGGTTTTTTTGACGTTCAAGATTGCAAAAAAGTAACAATTTTTATAGAAAACAACTATGACGTTAAATCAAATTTTTGATAACATTTTTAAGGCATTTAGGTCTCTCAAAGTTAAAGATTCCGAGGCCAAAACTTTTAATTGGAATTATTTTTTTTATATTTTTCTAATTTTCGTATTCTTTTTAGTTTGCATTATTGTATCAAATTTAATCAATGTTAAAATCAAAAAACAGACTCAGAATTTAAGTTCAATTGTAAAGTCCAAAGAGTTTATCAATTTAGGAGACTTTTTTTTATCAAAGATCAATAGCCCCTATAAAGAGGAAAAATATCTAATTCAAAATAATGACTCGGTAGAAAAAATTTTAAAAAAATTTAATATCAGAGGTCAGGATATTAAAGATATATCAACCAGACTTAAACTCAAAAAACTCTCTAATATTTATGCTGGTAGAGAGCTATCACTCGTATACAAAAAACTAAATGATACTAGCAGGACTGTTGTTAGTCTTATATTTCCAGTCAATAATACTTTAAGCATTGAGATAAGAAAAAGTAAAGATGACTTCATAATTAAGGAAAATATACTCAAGTTATATAAAAAAGAAGTCGTAATAAAAAAAGAAATTAAAAATAATTTATATTCCGCAGCAGTTGAGGCAGGAGTTGAGCCTAACATTATTATTGAATTCGCACGAATATTTGGTTTTGAAGTTGATTTTCAAAGAGATATCAGAAAAGGAAATTGGTTTGAAATTTTTTATGAGAGACTCGAAGATGAAAATAATATTGTAAAAGATACTGGAAAAATAATTTACGCATCAATGTTCGTTAATGGTGAAGAAATTAATCTTTATAATTTTAAAGATAAAAAAGAAATTGGGTATTATGATATAAAAGGAAAAAGTATAGTAAAGTCATTAATGAAAACTCCGATTAATGGTGCACGCTTATCTTCTTCGTATGGTATGAGAAAACATCCAATCCTAGGTTATAACAAGATGCACAAAGGAACTGATTTTGCTGCTCCAAGTGGCACACCGATTATGGCTTCAGGTTCTGGTACTGTTACAAGGGCTAGATGGTGTGGAGGTGGAGGCAACTGTGTAAAAATAAAACACAACTCAACTTACGAAACAGTTTATGCTCATATGAAAAATTTTGCCCGAGGAATAAAAGAAGGAAGGAAAGTTAAACAAGGTCAAATAATAGGTCATGTTGGCTCTACAGGTTTATCTACCGGTCCCCATTTACATTATGAGGTAATAGTGAATGGAAAAAAAGTAAATTCTCAAAGATTGAAGTTACCATCTGGAAAAATTTTAAAAGGAGAAGAAAGAAAAGAATTTGAATTGCAAAGAATTAAAATAGATCTTAAATTATCAGAATTAAGATAGTTTAAGTCTCAATTTAAGATAATTAAATCTTTGGATCTGATTTTATAGAAGATTTGTCTAATTCTTGGTTTTTTTCTCCACCGGAACTTTCTTTATTTTTTTCGTTCAATTCAGCTAATCTTCTTGAGTAGTGATCTGCATGTTGAAGATAATTTTCAACTAAAACTGGATCTCCGTGGCTTTGAGCGTCTTTAGCTAATTGTTGAAATTTTTGGACAGTTTTCTCTACGTTATGAGGATTGGTCATAGACCCATTCCTATTAAAACCCATGTTCCCATTATTAAAGCTTGAACCATTGTTAGAATTTATAGATCCATTTCTTCTTCTGAAATTATTCTTTTGAGGTCTAGATCTAAAATTTCTTCTTCTGTGAGTATTCATTTTGTTAAATAATTATTTTAAAATTGCTATCACACACCTTATATTTTCTCGATAATCATTAATCAAATATTTGATTTTAAATTTATTGCTTTTTAATATATTTGAAACTTTTTTAAATTGCCCATTTCCAATTTCTAAGGCGAGCATACCATTTATTTTTAAAATACTTTTCGATTTGTAGATAACTTTTTTAATTACGTCAAGCCCATCATTTCCACCATCTAAAGCTAATTTGGGCTCATACCTTTTGATGTCAGCTTCTAAATTTTTTAAGTCTTTAGTCATTATATAAGGGGGATTAGAGACGATTAAATCAAATTTTACATGATTTATTTCATGTAAAAATTTTCTGTAAAACCTAATTTTTTTATTCAGTTGAAATTTTTTAGAATTTTTTATTGCAACTTTAACAGAGTTTTGAGAAATATCGATACCAATTCCCCTGGATCCTTTTAATTCGCTTAGAATGCTGATCAATATACAGCCTGAGCCGGTACCTATATCTAATACAAATGGTTTTTTATTTCTTAAAATATTTACTAATTTTTCAACCATTAACTCAGTCTCAGGTCTGGGTATTAAAGTATCCTTGTTTATGAAAAAATTTTTACTCCAAAACTCCCTTTCTTGTAAAATATATGCAACAGGTTCTCTTAAGGATCGTCTATTTAAATATTTTTGATAATAAATAATAGAATTTTGATCAACTTTTTGATTTAAATTTAATAAAATTTCTTCTCTTGATTTATTTAAAATTTTAGAAAGAAGGATTTCAGAGTCCAGTTTATGTGATAAAATATTATTTCTTTTAAGTTGTAATGACCCGCTGTTAATTAAATCTAGAATTTGCATTAGTTTAAATTTTTAAGCTTTAAGTCTTGATCTTTTAATCTAAGTTCTTGGTTCATTTCTTCGTGAATTTCTCCCAATAAAAATTCAGTTAATTTATGTAATGTTAAATTAATTCTATGATCTGTAACCCTTCCTTGGGGAAAATTATAAGTTCTAATTCTTTCAGACCGATCTCCAGTACCAATTTGATTTCGACGGTTGCTTGACCTTTCTTGATCTTTCTTCAATTTTTCTGCCTCATAAACTCTTGATCTTAAAATCTTCAATGCCTTGGCTTTGTTCTTATGTTGAGACTTTTCATCTTGTTGGCTAACTACAACTCCAGAAGGAATATGAGTTATTCTAACCGCACTGTCTGTAGTATTTACTGATTGCCCTCCAGGACCACCTGCTCTAAAAACATCTATTCTCAAATCTGCATCTCTAATATCTAAATCTACTTCTTCTGCTTCAGGTAAAACTGCTACTGTAGCTGCGGAAGTATGCACTCTCCCTTGAGTTTCAGTTTCAGGAATTCTTTGAACTCTGTGAACTCCAGACTCATACTTTAGATAAGAGTAGATATCATCTCCACTCACAGAAAAAATTACCTCTTTAAAACCGCCAGCTTCACTTTTTGAAATACTGATAATCTCTAATTTCCATTTTTTTTTAGAACAAACTTTTTCGTACATTTTAAACAAATCTGCACAAAAAAGTGAGGCTTCTAACCCTCCTGTTCCTGCTCTGATTTCTACAATCGCGTTTTTATCATCATCTTCGTCTTTCGGAAGTAAAAATAATTTTAGTTTATTCTCATATTCTTTTCTCTTTGTATCTAATTCTTCCAAATCCTTTTTTGCCATATCCAATATATCGTTTTCACTTTTTTTATCTTTTATAATTTGATCTAAATCCTTTTTCTCACTATCAAACTTCATATAGTCTCTTGCAAAAGAAATTATACTACCAAGATTTGAGTATTCTTTTGATTTTGAAGCAAAATTTTTTTTATCTATATCTCCTGATGATAGTTCTTTTTCTAATTTATCATGCCTTAAAATCAGTTCTTCTACTTTGTCTTTTGGTATCATTTTAAACAGTCTTTTCTTTTACTTTTTTTTCAACTAATTCTACGACTTTGTTTAATATTTCAGAACTTGCTACTTTAGAATGAGGTATCCCTGATAGATATAAAAGATTATTGTCTTGACCGCCTCCAGTTAATCCTATCTCGGTTTGTGCAGCCTCTCCAGGTCCATTAACTACACATCCGATTATCGATAAAGTAATCGGTTCTTTAATGTGTGATAATTTTTCTTCAAGAGCTTTTACAGTTTCAATTACAGGAAATGCTTGTCTAGCACAAGAAGGGCAAGAAATAATATTTACTCCTCTAGATCTAATGCCAAGAGATTTAAGTATTTCATAACCCGCTTTTATTTCATCAACGGGATCGGATGAAAGTGAAACTCTTATGGTGTCTCCAATTCCTTCCATTAATAGTTGGCCTATTCCTATAGAAGATTTAATGGTACCGCTAAAGAGACCGCCGGCCTCAGTTATTCCAAGGTGCAGAGGATAATCACAGACTTTTGATAATTTTTTATAAGCTTGTACTGTTAAAAAAACATCTGAAGATTTTACGCTAATTTTAAAGTTAAAAAAATCATTATCTTCTAGCAATTTGATATTATGCATAGCGCTTTCAACTAAAGCATCAGGACAGGGTTCTTTATATTTTTCCAACAAATTTTTTTCTAAAGATCCTGCATTAACACCGATTCTTATAGAACAGTCATTATCTTTAGCTGCCTTTACAACTTCTAAAATTCTTTCATTGGAACCAATGTTTCCAGGATTAATTCTCAAACAACTTGCTCCCATGTTTGCAGCTTCGATAGCTCTTTTGTAATGAAAGTGTATATCAGCGACTATAGGAATTGTTACTTCTTTTGAAATTTGCTTCAAAGCCTTAGAGGAATTTTCATCTGGACAAGACACCCTGACTATATCTGCGCCAGCTTCTTCGAGAGAATGAATTTGTTCTACAGTTTCTTTTATATTAGTAGTTAAAGTATTAGTCATTGACTGAACACTTATCTTCGCATTTCCTCCAACAGAGACCTTTCCTACTTTTATCTCTTTTGTTTTTTTTCTATTTATTATTCTGTGTGGTCTAATTTGCATCTTATTTAATCTAAATCAAAAATTGTATGCAATTTTTTTATTGCTTTTAAAGTATTATTTTCATTAATAATTACTGATAGTTTTATCTCAGATGTAGAAATAGCTAAAATATTTATATTTTCTTCTGCTAAGCCTCTAAACATTCTAAAAGTTACTCCTGGGGTGGAAACCATTCCTGCTCCAACAATTGAAACTTTTGACACCTTATCGTCATGGCTCATAGTTTTGTATTTAATTTGATTATTTTTTTTAATTATTTTTAGAGCTGTAGTTAAATCGTCTCTTTTAATAGTAAAAGTTAAATCTGTAGTTTTTTGATCCGATGAAATATTTTGTATAACCATATCAACATTTATTTGCTCTTTGTCTAAAGGTTCAAAAATATTTGCTGCCACTCCTGGCTTATCTTCAACGCCTATTAAAGTAATTTTAGCATCATCTTTAGAATAGGCCACTCCAGTAACACTTTTAGTATAATCAATGTTATCTTGATTAAATATTTTAGTTCCTTGTCTGTTTGTAAAAGTTGATTTAACTTCTAGTGGGATGCTATACATCATTGCAGTTTGAACTGCCGAAGACTGCATTACTTTAGCCCCAAGTGATGAAAGCTCTAACATTTCGTCATATGAAATTTTTTCAATTTTTTTTGCTACAGGAATTTTATTAGGATCTGTAGAATAAACTCCATCTACATCAGTATAAATTTCACATGTGTCTGCATTAAATATTTTAGCAACTGCTACCGCTGTAGCATCTGACCCTCCCCTACCAATTGTAGTGATTTGCCCATTTTTAGAAATTCCTTGAAATCCAGGAATTATTACAACACCTTTTTTGGATAAAAATTTATTAATTTCTTCTATACTGATGTTAATTATCCTTGCATTAGAATTCTCTCCCTCTGTAAGAATAGGTATCTGCCAACTCAACCATGATTTCGCGTTAACTTTTTTTTCAATTAAAGCTCCTGCCAATAGAGCGGTTGTAACTTGTTCTCCTGACGCTAAAAGCACATCAAGTTCTTGTTTATTAAAATTATTTGATATTTCTTTAGATTGATTTATCAAAGCATTGGTTTTTCCTGCCATTGCAGAAACTATAGCTATAATTTCGTTGCCTGCGACAAATTCTTTTTTTATAATTTCTGCAACATGTAAAATTCTTTCAATTGTACCTACAGATGTTCCTCCAAATTTTAATACTTTTTTTGCCATTGCTAGATTTTAATATAATATAAAATGAACTAAATTTAGTTTAATTAATATTTAAAGGTATATGACTACAATAAATAAAGAGGAAATTCAAAAGTTTTCAAATTTGGCTGATGAATGGTGGGATGTGAAAGGAAAATTTAAACCTTTGCATATGTTTAATCCTATTAGAATTGAATATATTTTAGATAAAATTTCAAAGCATTTTAAATTAAATAAAGAAAATCATTTACTTTTAAAAAATTTGGAAATTTTAGATATTGGGTGTGGAGGAGGTTTAATCAGTGAACCAATGGCCCGGTTGGGTGGTAATGTGACTGGAATTGATGCTTCTGAAAAAAATATAAAAGTTGCTTCTATTCACTGTTTAAAAAGTAAGCTTAAAATAAATTATATAAACAAATCTCCTGAGCAAATGCATGAAAAAGAAAAATTTGATGTAATATTAAATCTAGAAGTAATTGAGCATGTTGACCAGGTTGATTTATTTTTAAAATCTTGTTTTAGTCTATTAAAAAAGAATGGAATCATGTTCACAGCGACAATTAACAGAACATTAATATCTTATGTTAAAGCAATAGTAGGTGCTGAATATGTTCTCAGATGGTTACCAATTGGAACTCACGATTGGAACAAATTTATAAAACCAGAAGAGCTCGAAAAAAAATTAAAAGATATTAAATTTAATACTGTGGATATTTCAGGATTACAATTCAACCCTATTACATTTAGATGGAGTAAATCGAAAAATTTATCTGTAAACTATATTATTTGTGCTGAGAAAATTTAATTATCTTTGTTTACCCAAGGTATACTTAACAAATCTATTCCTTCTTCAGCCAGCTCTTCTCTTTCATCTTTAGTGGTGGTACCATATATACTTTTATTGCTGCCTTTATCGTAATAAACTTCTCTTATTCTTTTGCTTAACTTATCACCTACAAACTCAAAATTTTTTTCTACATAGTTCCTTAATTTTAATAATTTATTTCTTTCACTTATCAATTCTTTGCTAATTAAATTCTTATTTTTCTGTTTCGATTTTGCACCTGACACCATTGGAGACATTATAGACTTTTGAATTTTGCTTGAGGAACAAAAAATGCATTCTAATAAATTTTTTTTATTTAATTTTTCAAATTCCTTTGAGTTTGAAAACCAACTTTCAAATTCATGATCGTTTTCGCATTTAAGATTATATTTAATCATAGTATTTAATTTCTGTAGTCTGCGTTTATATCTATATAGTCATGAGTAAAGTCACATGTATAACATTCAAAGGCATCGTTTCCTAATTTTAAGTTTACTTCAATTACTATAGAGTCCCATTTCATATATTCTTTAAGTTTTTCCTCATTATAACTATCTGAAATTCTTCCATTTTCAGCAACAACAAAATCACCAAATTTTATTTTAAGTTTTTTAATATCAACTTCTTCTCTTGATTTACCTATACCCATAATAATTCTTCCCCAATTAGGATCTTCTCCTGCTACAGCTGTTTTAACTAAAGGAGAATTTGCTATTGCAAAAGAAATATTTTTTGCACTACTCAAAGATTTAGCATTAATTACTCTCACAGTTAAAAATTTTCTAGCGCCTTCTCCATCAACTACAACTTGTTGAGCAAGATTTAAGCACAACTTTTTCAGGGCTAATTCAAATTTATGTATAATGCGATCAGTTAAAGAAAGGTTTTGTCCCAACTTAATAGCCTTGGTTGAAAAAATAGAAACCATATCATTTGTAGATTGGTCGCTATCGACAGTTATAGCATTAAAAGTATTTGCTATTGCTTTCTTTAAAAGAGATCTAAGTAGATTAGAATTTATATCAGCATTAGTAAAAATAAAAGACAACATAGTAGCTAAGTTAGGAGCAATCATCCCAGATCCTTTAGCGATCCCACATATCTTTACTAACTCGTCACCAACTATCATTTCTTCATATGCTAATTTTGGTTTTGTGTCTGTTGTCATTATTCCAGATGCTATCTTTAGCCAAAACAATTTATTGTGGTCTGTTTTTAATTTTTCTACCAAACTTGGTAAGGCTTCTTTTATCTTATCGACTGGAAATTGTTCTCCTATTACTCCAGTTGAGGCAAAAATTAAATCTTTCGTTTTGACAGTTTCAGATGTACCTAATTTTGACTTGGATTCTTTAATAGTTAATATTCTTGATAAATTTTTTGCTAATATATCTAAACTTTCTTTTCCTTGTTTACCTGTAAAAGTATTTGCATTTTTAGTATTTACTAATAGTCCCTTAATAGTTTTTTTATGTGAATTATCGTTCCATGACAAAGACTCTGATCTTATTGTGCTAGAAGTTGAGACAGTTGCATAATTGGCACCATTTTTAAAATAAAATAAAGACAAATCATCTCTTCCATTGCCATACAAATCTGCAGAAACAGATGACATTTCTAAACCTTCAATCTGTTTGAGGTTTTGAAACTCCCCCATTTTTGACAACTTAGATTTCTCATTTAGGAAGTTTTTTATGTTTATCGTCATAATTACTATTTAATTTAGATTATAAATACATATATAGAAGTATAATGAACTTATTTACAAGAACTTTTAATAAAATATTTAAAAGCTCTAATCAACAAGAATTAGATAGAACCAAGAATTTAATTGCTGCTATAAATGAACAAGAAGGTATGATCAAATCACTTTCTGACGGTGAATTCAAGGAAAGAACATTAAACCTAAAACGATCAGTGGCAGATGGAAATTCACTTGAAAAGATTATTCCAGAAAGTTTTGCTCTAGTAAGAGAGGCTGCAAAAAGAACTATAGGGGAAAGGCATTACGATGTTCAGTTAGCCGGAGGAATAATACTTCATAAAGGAAAAATTGCAGAAATGAAAACTGGTGAAGGCAAAACTTTAGTTTCAACCTTACCTGCTTATCTTAATTCATTAACTGGTAAAGGTGTACATGTTGTAACTGTAAATGATTATTTAGCAAAAAGAGACTCCGAATGGATGGGAAAAATTTTTAATTTTTTAGGAACATCTGTAGGATGTATTACTAATAATTTAAACGATCTTCAGCGAAAAGAAAATTATAATAAAGATATAACATACGCAACAAATAATGAATTAGGTTTTGACTACCTTAGAGACAATATGAAATACGAACTAGATGAAATGGTTCAAAGAGAACATAATTTTTGTATAGTCGATGAGGTTGATAGTATTTTAATCGATGAGTCAAGAACACCCTTGATAATCTCAGGAAAATTAGAAGATAAAACAAATTTATATTCTATTTCCAACGAATTTATAAATTTTTTAAAAAATAATGATTATGAATTAGATGAAAAAAATAAAAATGTTATTTTAACTGATGAGGGAATAGACAAAATTGAAAAATTATCCATACAAAAAAGAATCTTAAAAAATAATAACTTTTATGATCCTGAAAATTTAAGTCTAGTCCATCATGTTAATCAGGCTCTAAGAGCAAATTTACTATTTAAAAAAGACACCGATTACATAGTTAGAGATGGAAAGGTGCAAATTATAGATGAATTTACAGGTCGAGTATTGGAAGGAAGAAGATATTCTGAAGGCCTACATCAAGCAATTGAAGCAAAAGAAAATGTAGAGATAGAAGAAGAGAATCAGACACTTGCATCGATAACTTATCAAAACTATTTTAGATTATATAGAAAACTATCGGGAATGACTGGGACAGCCTTAACTGAGGCTGAAGAATTTTTTGATATTTATAAATTAAACGTAATATCAATACCAACTAACAAAAAAATGTTAAGAAAAGATTTTAATGATCAAATTTTTAGAACTGAACCAGAGAAATATAATGCGATTACAAATAAAATTATTGAATGCAATTCACGAGGTCAGCCAGTATTAGTTGGTACGACTAGCATAGAAAAATCAGAAAAAATTTCAACTTTCCTAAACAAAAAAAATATTAAACATAATGTTCTTAATGCTAAGCAACATGAGCAGGAGGCAAAGATTATTGCAGAAGCAGGCAAGGTTGGAGCTGTGACTATTGCCACTAATATGGCTGGTCGAGGTACAGATATAAAATTAGGTGGAAATAAAAATTTTGTTGAGGAGGGGAAAATTAATGACAAAGAACAAATTAAAAAGGATGAAAATATAATTAAGGACCTTGGAGGCCTGTTTATTATTGGAACTGAAAGACATGAAAGTAGAAGGATTGATAATCAATTAAGAGGACGTTCAGGTAGACAAGGGGATCCAGGAGGTTCAATTTTTTTTATAAGTCTTCAAGATGAATTAATGAGAATTTTTGGTGGAGACTCAATTGATGGGGTGCTTAAAAAATTAGGGTTAAAAGTAAATGAGTCTATAGATCATCCATGGATAAATAAAGCAATGGAGAGAGCTCAAAAAAAGGTCGAAAGTAGAAACTTTGATATAAGAAAGACTTTAATTAAATTTGATGATGTTATGAATGATCAAAGACAGGTTATATTTTCTCAAAGATTAAAAGTATTAAAAGAGGAAAATATAGGCAATATTATTAAAGACTTTTTTGAAGAAGTATTAATAAATTTAAATGAATCTAGAAATAATTTTCAAAAATCTGGTGATGAAAGAAACTTCCTGACAGAAAGTAAAAATATAATTGGAAATGCCATAAGTGATAAAGATTTATTAAATTTCGCAAAATTAGATGAAGATAAATTTAACCAAAAAATTAAAAATTTACATTCTGGTAAAAAAAGCAGTCGTATAAATATTTTGGGCGAAAGCGAAAATAATAGTCTTGAGAAAAAAATATTTCTGCAAATTATTGATTTTTCTTGGAGATCGCATTTACAATATCTTGAACAATTAAGACAAGTAATAGGTTTAAGACAGTATG
>MDTB01133075.1_pt1 | contig 11212 bp, 10 predicted proteins | sample 811161 | NCBI WGS metagenome assembly MDTB01 (sample SAMN05326650, study PRJNA326480) | marine metagenome | isolation source: seawater | place: Mediterranean Sea | collected 2009
CTTACTTTCAGGTGGAATACACATTGTGCCAATAATATTTAATTTTAATTGACAACAATTTTTATAAAATAATTCTAATTCGGAAGGCTCTATTCCTGATTTTTGTTTTTCACCTTCTAGATTTATTTGAATAAAAATTTTAATTTTTTTTTCTTTTTTAGAAATTTCATTTGCTAATTTATTAGCAAGTTTTAAATTATCTAATGAATGGATGTAGTCAAATATTTCTACTGCAAACTTAACTTTATTTGTTTGTAACTTACCTAACATATGCAATTTTACTTTTTCATATTTTTTTTTAAGCTCTGTCCATTTATTTATAGCTTCTTGAACTTTGTTTTCACCAAAATCACAATGTTCAAATTTTAATAATGGTAATATATCCTGTTCTTGGAAAGTTTTTGATACTGCTATTATTTTAGGATTATATTCAAATAACTGTAATTTTTTGATTTTACTCTTAATTTTATCTTGGATTTCAATTAAATTGTTTTGCGTATGATGCATAATAAAAATCTAAAAGTTTACTATTTTATAAACACGTTTGAAAATTCTCATCTGATTAATTTAGATAAAAATATATCTTTTATATGGAGAAATAAAGATAAAGAAACTCATTATGGGACCTTATTGAAATTACGTAACTTTTGTAAAGAAAATCGTAGAAAATTTTATATTAGCGATGATATAAAATTGGCAATTAAAATTAAAGCTAATGGGGTTTATATTCCATCTACAAATAAAAATTTGAATTTTCAATTATTTAAACAAAAAAAAAAATTTAAAATTTTAGGGTCTGCTCATAATTTTAAAGAAATTAAAATTAAAGAGCTTCAAAAAGTTGATGAAATTTTCTTATCTCCACTATTTAAAAGTAAGAACAACCCTCAACTGGATATTTATAAATATATAAATTTAAGAAAAACAACAATTATGGAAGATATATCTCTTGGTGGAATTAATAATAAAAATATTAAAAAACTTAAATTGATTAAACCTTTTGGTTTTGCAGGTATTTCTTTTTTTGAATAAAAAAAAGGCCCCTATATTACTTAAGGGGCCTTTTAAAATTAAACTTCTTATCTAATTAGAATGCAAACGATAAGTTAACTATAGAAGCCTCAATATCAACAGCTGCTGAAGATCCTGCAGGGTTCTTAACTTCGTTAAATTGATAACCGATAGTCATTCCACCCATAGTGTAAGATGCACCGTAACCTTTATTTTCTTCGTCTACAGTACCAGCATTTGAAAATTCAGTTTCCTGTCTACCATAAGAAATAGATAAATCATCATTGACAACCATAGATGCACCGTAATGAGTACCTTCCTCATCACTTGTACCTCCAGCTTCCATCATGATTTCTGTATCTTGATAACCAACAGTAATGCTTCCAAATGTATAAGACGCACCATAAGTTTCGATGTCATTATTTTGACCATCTCTACCCATACCGGCAACAACTGTTAATCCATCCATACCGGCTACATCATATGAAACACCCCAGTGTGTAGCTGAGTCTTCATGTGCAGCAGGTTGTTTGTTGTAAGCACCAGATACAGTTAAACCATTTCCAGTCCAAGTATATCCCCATTGTGCATTAGTTGCTAAAGTAGATGTTGCAATACCATTATCATCAGCATCAGTTGTTTCAAATACTGGCGTGTAAGCACTTGGAACAATATCATTAACTGTAGATAAACCACCAGCTAAACCTGAATCACCAATGAATTTAACTGTACCCATATCATTTGGCATACCAAAAGATATGTTGTAATCGTCCATTATATCATTATCTAATTCCCAGTAAGCGCTGAATGTAGTACCATTGTCTAATTCACCACTACCGTTAAATTTAACACTGTTACCCATTGCCCAAGGATTAGCTCCTGAGTTACTAGATTTACCAGTGTAGCTGATTGCAGCACCACCTGATACACTTAAGTCACCTGCAAAAGCAGACGATGCAACAAGTGAAGTAGCAAGAGCTGTCAAACCAACTTTATGTAGTTTGTTCATTATGTTCTCCTTTGTATTAATTATAATTAATTATAATGGCTGTATTTTTAGCTCAAAAGAGGCCAATTTTTAGTAGTTTTTAAGAATATTATAATTATTTTGTTTTAATGTTGCATTAAAGTCACACTTTATAATAATAAATATCAAAAAACTCTTAAAACCCTTAAAATTATGAGATTTTATAATTTTTATAGTGTGCTAAAGAGCATAATAATATTTGTTAATTTAAATGAAACTTATAACAGCTTTATCATTAATATTATTGCTTTTTGTCCAATCTGCTTGTGGACCTTTAGCATATAAGAAAACAGATGCAAAAAAAGTGTCTGCAGATCCAAAAAAAAGAGTTGAAAAAAACTTAACTGAGGGTCGAGGATTTAGATTAAGCGATGCAATGAAAGGAAATAACAATACTTATTCCTTTGCATCTTCAAATCCTCTTTGGAAGGCAACCTTAGAAATACTAGACTTTATGCCTTTAGTTTCTGCAAATTATAGTGGAGGGATTGTGATTACTGACTGGTACTCAGAAAAAGATAATCCCAATGAATTTATTAAAATCACGGTTAAGTTTTTAACCAATGAAATTAGATCTGACGCTTTAGATATTGATATATTTATTAAAGAATGTTCTCAAAATTCATTCAATTGTTCTATTGATAAAAAAAACAATGCTTTAGTTGCAGAACTAAGTTTAAATATTTTAAAAAAGGCTGCTGTGTACGAAAAAGAAATCATTAAACAACAAAAATCAAACCCTTATAAATTTTCAAAACCAAAAAGAAGAGATAAGAAAAAGAAAACAGAATAGTTCTGAGTCAATTTAATTGTGGATAGATATAACTTTAAGCTAATTGAAAATAAATGGCAAAAAATCTGGGATAAAAATAAATCTTTTAAGTCTACTATTTCATCAAAAAAAAAATTTTATTGTCTAGAAATGTTTCCATACCCATCAGGAAAAATTCACATGGGACATGTAAGAAATTATGCAATAGGAGACGTTTTATCTCGATATAAATCATTAGAGGGTTTTAATGTTTTACACCCAATGGGATGGGACTCTTTTGGTATGCCAGCAGAAAATGCAGCTAAACAAAATAATTTGGATCCAAAAGAATGGACTGAAAACAATATTAAAATAATGAAATCTCAATTAAAAGAATTAGGTCTATCAATAGACTGGGATAGAGAGATTTCTACATGTTCTCCTGAATATTACAAACATCAACAAAAAATTTTTTTAGATCTTTATGATAAAGATTTAGTTTATAGAAAAGAAAGTTATGTAAACTGGGATCCAGTAGACCAAACTGTTCTGGCTAACGAACAAGTTATAGATGGTAAAGGCTGGAGATCAGGAGCAACAGTTGAAAGAAAAAAATTAAATCAATGGTTTTTTAAAATATCTAAATTTACTGAAGAATTACTCTCTAATTTATCTAATTTAAATGAATGGCCAGATAAAGTAAAAACAATGCAAAAAAATTGGATTGGAAAATCTTTTGGTTGTGAAATAGACTTTAAAATAGAAGGTTCTAAAGAAATTAATTCAATCAAATGTTATACTACTAGACCAGATACACTTTTTGGTTTTTCTTTTTTAGCTTTATCAGTAGATCATCCAATTTCAAAATATTATGAAAATAATAAAGATTTTGAAAAATTTAAAAAAGAATGTTCTAAAACTGGTACCACTGAAGAGTCAATTGCTAATGCAACTAAGATTGGATTTAAAACAAATTTACTTGCTGTAAATCCTTTAGATCAGAAGAACAAGGTCCCAGTATATTTTGCGAACTTTGTTTTAATGGATTATGGTTTTGGAGCAGTATTTGGATGTCCTGCACACGATCAAAGAGATTTTGATTTTGCAAAAAAATATAATCTTGAAATTAAAACAGTTGTTAAACCAACTGACATGGAAGATAACTTCAAAGTTAAAATAGAGGCCTATACTGGATCTGGAATTTTAATTAACTCTAAATTCTTAAATGGATTAAAGGTACCTGAAGATTCTATAAATCAAACAATAAAAGTTTTAGAAGAGAAAAAATTAGGAAAAAGAAAAACAAATTATAGATTAAAAGATTGGGGTATATCTCGTCAAAGATACTGGGGTTGCCCAATACCTATTGCCTATGATGAAAATAATAAAATAATAAAAATACCTGAAAATGAATTACCAGTTAAGCTTCCTGATAATATTGATATCAATACAAATGGAAACCCTTTAGATGCTCAAGAAAAATGGAAAAAAATTATTATAGATGGGAAAAAATGTGTAAGAGAAACAGATACTCTGGACACTTTTGTAGACTCATCTTGGTACTATTTAAGATTTTGCTCAGCTAAAGATAATTCAGAACCTTTTAACAAATCTGACATTGATTATTGGATGCCAGTTGATCAATATATTGGGGGAGTAGAGCATGCGATTTTACATCTTTTGTATTCAAGATTTTTTATGAAAGCTTTAAATTTAAATAATTCAAAAATAAAATTTACTGAACCATTCAAAGGGTTATTTACGCAAGGAATGGTCTGTCATGAAACATACAAAGATCATGATAATAACTGGCTTAGTCCTGACGAAGTAATTTCTGAAAATGGAAAAGATTTTTTTGAAATAAAAGATCGTAATAAAAAAGTCAAAGTTGGTCCTTCTGAATCAATGTCGAAATCAAAAAAAAATACCATAGATCCGCAAAACATCATTGATCAATACGGTGCTGATGCTGTAAGATTTTTTATTTTAGCCGATAGCCCACCCGAAAGAGATGTTCAGTGGTCTGAGGAAGGAATGAGATCATCATATAAATTTATACAAAAATTTTGGTTGTTAAATGAACAAATATTAAAATTAGATAAAATTCAATCTAATGAACAAAGTCAAGATTTAGAAATTTTTACAAACCAATCAATAAATAAAATAAATCAAGCCCTAGAAAAATTTAGATATAATGTAATTATCGCGACTTATCATGAAATTTACTCCTATTATAAAAAAATAATTGAAAAGGAAAAAAATTTTAAAAATTTAAAAAAAAATTTTCAAAAAATATTGCTAGTTATGATCCCTGTTACTCCACATTTAGCTAATGAATGCTTAGAAAGATTAAATTATGATTTAAATATAAGTTGGCCTGGTATAGAACAAAAATATTTGCAGCAAGAAAGTAATGATATTGTGATTCAGATAAATGGAAAAAAAAGAGGTATAATCTCTGCTGAAAAAAATCTTCAAGAGAAAGACATCATAGAACAAATCAAAAATGAAAAATTAATAGACAAATATCTTAATGATGGAAAGTTGATAAAAACAATATATGTTAAAAACAGATTAATAAATTATATAATTAAATTATGAAAAAATTTTTATTAATTTTTGCATTTATCTTAACGAGCTGTGGCTATCAACCAATTTATGTTAATAAAAGTTTAAACACTTTAGAATTTGCTAAAATTAATATTGATGGAGATCGAGAAATTAATAGAAAAATAATTAATTCTCTTTCGTTTAAAGAAAATGAATTTAATGACACTTTAAATAATTTGTTAATTAAAAGTTCATATGAAATTCAAGAAACTTCAAAAAATTCTAAAGGCCAAGTTCAATCATATCGGTCTATAATTACAGTAAAATTAATAATTAATAATAATAGAGAAACAATTTTAAACAAAAATTTTTTAAAAGATTTTTCTTATGCTAATAAAGATAATAAATTCGAATTAGTTCAATATCAAAATGACATAAAAAATAATCTTATAAATAAAATTATAGAAGATATTGTCCTGTTTATAAATCTACAATGATTGTAAAATATTTTGATTTAAAAAAAGAAATAAAAAAAAATAATAATTTTTATTTATTATATGGTCAAAATAGTGGATTAATTGAAGAGACTATAAATAATACTTTAAAACCTAATTTCTCAAAAAATTTATATTCTCTTGATGAAAAAGAAATACTAACTAATGAAAACCACTTTAAAGAAGGAATTTTAAACAAATCTTTTTTTGATGATGATAAATTAATTATCATTAATAGAGCTACAGATAAAATTTTAGATACAATTAAAGAAATTATTGAAAAAAAAATTGATGATTTAAAAATTATTTTAAAATCAGAGATTTTAGAGAAAAAATCAAAATTACGAAACTATTTTGAAAAAAATAAAGATACAATTATAGTACCTTTCTATGAAGATAATTACCAATCTCTTCTTTTTTTAGCACAAAAATTTATTAAAGAAAAAAAAATCAAAATTTCTTCTCAAAATATAAATTTTATAATCGAAAGATCAAAAGGGAACAGAATTAATTTAAAAAATGAATTAGAAAAAATTTTTATTTATAGTCTAGAAAAAGATTCAATTAATTTAGAAGAAATTGTAAAACTAACAAATTTAGCAGAAAATTATAATATTTCTAATTTAATAGATCAATGTCTTGCAGGTAATAAAAAAAAACTGTACAAATTTTAAATGAAAATAATCCTTCTTTTGATGATAACATTTTAATTGTTAAAAATTTTTTATACAAACTAAAAAGATTAAAAAAATTAAAAGAAAATTTAGAAATTAATGAAAATATTGAAATAATTTTATCATCTTATAAGCCAACAATATTTTGGAAAGACAAAGAAATTATCAAACAACAATTAAAAGTATGGACTTTAAAAAAAATAAGAGCTCAAATTAGGGAAATTAATGAACTAGAAAATCAAATTAAAAAAAATTCGCAGATATCTAACTTAACTGTTAATAATTTTATATTCGATAGTTTAAATACTATTAATAATTAGCTTTAATAATTTCGATTATTTTATTTAATTGATCTATCTCTTTATAAGAAAAAGTGATTGTACCCTTATTTCTTTTGTTGTTTTTGATAAATACGTTTAAACCTATTTTTTCAGAAATAGATTTTTCTAAATCTGAAATATTAGGGTCTCTAATAACATTTCCTCTTGGTTTTTTATTTTTAAGAATTCTTACAAAATTTTCTGTTTGTCTAACTGAAAATTTTTTTTCAACGATTTTATTAGCTATAAAGCTTGCATTCTCTAAACCTACTAAAATTTTGGCATGGCCTGCAGTAAGTTTTTTATTTTCTATTAATTTAATCACATCTTCAGGTAAAGAAAGAATTCTTAAACTGTTAGTAATATGACTTCTACTTTTACCAATAAATTTTGAAACTTTTTCTTGATCATAAGAAAATTCATCTATTAGACGTTTGTATCCTTGCGCCTCCTCTAAAGGATTTAAATCATGTCTTTGAACATTTTCAACTAGTGCAAATTCTAAAGATTTTAAATCATCGGCTTCTGTAATAACTACAGGAACTTTATGAAGACCTGCTCTTTGTGCTGCTAACCATCTTCTCTCACCTGCTATTATTTCAAACTTTGATTTATTTATATTGGATTTTCTTACTATAATTGGTTGTATCATTCCTCTTTGTTTAATTGAATTTGTAAGGTCATTTAGATTATCATCATCAAATATTTTTCTGGGCTGGTATTTGTTAGGTGATAGATCACTAATTAACAATTCATTTTGTTGTTGTTCTATTTTAGTTTCACCTATTAAAGATGATAATCCTCTACCTAATCCTTTTTTAATTTTATTTGTATCCATTACGCAGCACTCCCCAGAGTTGTTTCTTGATTTATAAATTCATCTGTAAAATTAAAATATGATTTACTTCCAGGACATGATTTGTCATAAATTAAGACTGGTACCCCATGAGATGGGGCTTCGGATAATCTAACATTTCTAGGTATTACAGTTGAATATACTTTTTTGTTAAAATAATCTCTTGCTTCTTTTTCGACTTGTGAGGAAAGTTTATTTCTCTTGTCATACATCGTTAAAAGTATTCCTCTAATGCATAAATCTGGATTTAAACTAACTTTTATTCTCTCAATAGTTTTCATCAGTTGAGTTAGACCTTCAAGTGCAAAAAATTCAGTTTGGAGGGGTACTAATAGTGAATTTGAAGCAACAAGAGCCATTACAGTCAATAGACTAAGCGAAGGTGGACAATCAATTAGTATATAATCATATGAACCCTTAGAATCCTTTAAATACGCAGTTAATTTAGCCTTCAAAATGAAGGCTCTATTACCATCATCTGCTGTTTCAACTTCTAAACCTGATAAATCTACATTAGAGGTTATAATATCTAAATTTTTAAATTTTGTATTTTTTATTACTTCTAAAATTTCTTTTGTCCCATTTAATGCTCCATAAACTGTATTACTAGATTCATCTGTATTAGATAATCCAAGTCCGGTAGTAGCATTCCCTTGAGGATCTAAATCTATAACTAAAGTTTTTTTACCCTGTTGAGACAACCCAGCAGCAAGATTGATTGCCGTAGTTGTTTTCCCAACCCCACCTTTTTGATTTATGACAGAAATAATTTCCATTTAATTTTTTTTAACAATTTTATTATTTTTTTTTTTAATTTTATTAATATTCAACAAAAATGAATCATTGCTTGTTATACTTTTCTTTTCTGTGTAATCTAGTTCCCAATCCTTAAGTGATTTTCTCAGAATTGATCTTCCATTTCGTCCAACAAAAAAAATTACATTTTTATATTTTAAAAAATTTTCATAAACTAAATCTAGAACAACCGGTATTGGTTTGAATGCTCTTGATATTATTGTCCCTGTCTTTAAATTTTTTGCCTCAAAAATATTTTTTTGGTATATTTCTGTTTTTAGGTTTAGTTTTTTTGAGACTTCCCTTAAAAAATTGCTTTTATGATAGCTTTTCTCATATAAATGAACTTTCATATTATTTTTTAAATTTTTAAGAATTATTGCAACAATAATCCCTGGCATTCCTCCACCTGATCCTAAATCTGTAGTTGTATTACTATTTAAATCAATAAAATCAATAATTTGCGCTGAATCAATTATATGTCTGTTTCTAATTATAGAATTTCGAGCATTTTTTTCGCTAATTAAATTAATTTCTCTATTTTTTTTTATAATCATTGAGATATAACTCTCAAAATCTAAATATGTTTCACGTGAAACATTTAAGCTATTCAGTTCAGAGTATGAATTTATTATTTCTTGATCCATTAAGCTATATGCTTAATAGACTTTCTTTTGACGTGTGACAACAAAATATATACAGCGGCAGGAGTAATTCCATCAATCCTAAGTGCTTGACCCATTGTTTTAGGCCTTATTTTCTTGAATTTAGTTTTTACCTCGTTTGATAGACCTGAGAATTGATCATAATCAATATTCAAAGGAATAGTTAAATTCTCATCCCTTTTAAATGCCAAAATATCAGCTTTTTGCTTTTTCAAATATCCTCTATAATGCGATTCAATTTCAATCTGCTCGTCTATTTCAGCACCATTATCTAAAATTTCTGGCCAAATCTCTCTAATTTTGCTCATATTTACCTCTTTTTGGGTCAAAATTTCTTCAGCTGTTCTAAAAACACCGTCTTTAGCGATTTTAATACCAAATTTATCTGCTTTAGATGGAGAAATATTAAGATTAGACATTTGATTTGAGATTTTATTTAATTTACCAAATTTGTCTTCAAATATCTCTTTTCTGACTTCTGATATCAATCCAATCTTAATACCTTTATGAGTAAGTCTCAAGTCCGCGTTATCAGATCTAAGACTTAATCTATACTCGGCTCGGGAAGTAAACATCCTATATGGTTCAGCAACTCCTTTTGTTACTAGGTCATCAATCATTACTCCAATATAAGCGTCTGATCGATCCAAAATAAAAGGCTCCATATTTTTAAATGAAAGAGCAGCATTAATTCCAGCTATTAAACCCTGAGCTGCCGCCTCTTCATATCCTGTAGTTCCATTAATTTGTCCTGCGAGGTATAAATTTTTTATTTTTTTAGTCTCCAATGTCAAAAAAAGCTCTCTAGGGTCAATGTAGTCATACTCTATAGCATATCCTGGCCTAATCACTTTTACATTCTCTAAACCATTGATATTATTGAGTATTTCATATTGTACAACCTCAGGTAATGATGTTGATATACCGTTTGGATAGATTGTATGATCATTTAGGCCCTCTGGCTCTAAAAATATCTGATGCCTGACCTTATCTGCAAATTTTACGATCTTATCCTCTATTGAGGGACAATATCTTGGGCCAACACCCTGTATGCTTCCTGAGTACATTGCACTTTTAGATAAATTATTTTCAATAATTTTGTGAACCTTTTCATTGGTATAGGTCAATGAGCATGACACTTGCTTATTCAAATTTTTTTTTGTTAAGAAAGAAAAGAAATAATGATCATCATCAGCGAATTGTTTTTCTAAATTTTTAAAATTAATAGTTCTAGAATCTAATCTTGGAGGTGTCCCTGTTTTTAATCTACCAATTTTAAAATTATATTTCTCTAACTGTTCACTTAAACCTGTGCTAGGTTTTTCATTAAATCGACCTGCGGGCATCCTCTCTTCTCCAATATGTATCAATCCATTTAAAAATGTGCCCGTAGTTAAAATTAACTTACTACAACTTACTTTGTTACCTTTAAGTGTTATAAATCCATTTATTTCGTTATTTAAAAAAATAAACTTAATTACTGGGTCTGAATAAATGCTTAAATTACAATAGTTTACAAGTTTTTCTTGCATATATTTACGGTACAATGATCTATCAGATTGAGTTCTAGGACCTCTTACTGCTGGTCCCCTGCTCCTATTTAATAGTCTAAACTGTATACCAGACTTATCAGCTACCTCACCCATAACCCCATCTAAAGCATCAATTTCTCTTACAAGATGTCCTTTTCCTAAACCACCAATAGCTGGATTACATGACATTTCTCCTATAGTATCTTTATTGTGAGTGAATAGGGCGGTGTTTATTCCAAGCCGTGCAGATGCTGCTGCTGCCTCACAACCTGCATGACCTCCACCAATTACTACCACATCAAAAGATAAATCTTTTTTCATGATGTAAATTTATATTCGATTAAAATATTTACAAGATTTGAGTATTTTTTTTTAAATAAGCTATATTTATCAACGAAAATAGTGAAAAAGGGCCTAAAAATACCGCAAAATTGATATTATTTTCCAATACAAAAATCATTGAAAATACTACCTAATATCTCCTCTACATCGACTTTTCCAACAATCATGCCCAAATGTCTAGTTGCTAATCTCAAA
>MDTB01086868.1_pt1 | contig 11211 bp, 12 predicted proteins | sample 811161 | NCBI WGS metagenome assembly MDTB01 (sample SAMN05326650, study PRJNA326480) | marine metagenome | isolation source: seawater | place: Mediterranean Sea | collected 2009
CCCCTGATAAGCCAGGGGCACTGGCACGGTCTTATCAGCAATCAAATAAATGGTCACGGCGGCTTTGGCTATGACCCTATATTTTATGTTCCGGCCCAGGAATGCACCGCCGCAGAGCTTGACAGTAAAACCAAAAATAGCCTGAGCCATCGCGGTCAGGCCATGACCTTTTTGCTGCAGCAAATGAGGCAGGCTTTTGCTTAATCCACCGCTGAGTCTGTACATCCACATTCCCTGGTGTGTGCAAAAATGCCCATATTGCGATTTTAACTCGCATGGCTTAAAAGACACCCTGCCCGAAAGCGAGTACGTGGCGCACCTGCTTAATGATTTGACCGCCGATGCAGCGCTTATCGGGCAGCGTGAAGTGACTACCATTTTTATTGGCGGCGGCACGCCGAGCTTGTTCAGCGAGCACGCGATTAGTCAGTTATTAAACGGGGTGAAAGCCCGGGTTAATTTAGCCCATAATGCCGAAATAACCTTAGAAGCTAATCCGGGCACCCTGGAAGCCGACCGGTTTAAAGGCTACGTTAATGCGGGTATCAATCGTATTTCGGTGGGTATACAAAGCTTTAAAGCGCGGCATTTGTCGGTATTAGGACGCATTCATGATACCGCACAGGCCAAACAGGCGATTCATCAGGCCCATCATGCGGGTTTGAATAGTTTTAATTTAGACTTAATGCACGGCTTGCCTGACCAAAGCCTCGACGATGCCATGAGCGATTTGGATGAAGCCATTTTCGCCGACCCGGCGCATTTATCATGGTATCAACTGACCATTGAGCCCAACACGCCGTTTTACTCGCGTCCGCCTGAATTGCCCAACGACGATATATTGTGGGACATTCAGCATGCTGGCCACCAGCGCCTTACTCAGGCTGGATATCGTCAGTACGAAATATCAGGCTATAGCAAACCCGGAAATGAATGCCAGCATAATTTAAACTACTGGCGTTTTGGCGATTACCTGGGAATTGGGTGTGGTGCCCACGGAAAAATTACCGACCCGCAAAACGGCACTATTACCCGTACGGTAAAAGTTAAACATCCGCGGGGCTACATGGAATTAACCCGGCCTTATCTAGATACACAGACGATGGTAGAGAAAGACGATCTGGCGTTTGAGTTTTTTATGAATCGCTTCAGGCTGGTTGAGCCCTGTCCCAAAAAAGACTTTACCGATTTTACCGGAGTGTCGCTTAACGATATGCAACAGCAAAGTCTGGCAGAAGCTGAACAAAAGGGGCTATTGGTTACCAACGCCACGCATTGGCAGGTAACCGACCAGGGCCGGCGTTATTTAAACACCCTATTGGCGTCTTTTGTTTAGTTATTTGAGGTGATCACATTGAAGGGTTCAAGTCCCTTCACAGAAGCTCGAAGTTTTTCTTCTGTTTCATCCAGCTGCTTTAATTTATTACAAAACCAGTGGGCTTTGTTTTTCAGCGTTAGAGCTTTGGGCCCGACATCAGGTTCAAGCTGTTCACCTACCGCCTCTAACTGGCGGGTTAGTTCGGCCAGTTTGATACTATCGACATCCTGATTGGCAGCATTAATGCCACTAATGGCTGAAAGAATACCACCAATTGACGTAGAAATAGTGCTTTCAAGCTGAGCCTCTATTTCGGTATCAACAAATTCGTCCACACTTTCAAGCGACCCCGGTCCAATAAAATAGTGGTCACTCGCGTGCCGAAATTTTTCTTTAACCCGGCTTTTTACCCGAGTCATTGATTCTTGCAGACGTTCGTAGCTGTCGTGATCGCTGCCTACCAGCCCCAGGTAAACATGGTCGATGGTATCAACGGCCAAATCTACCCCTTCGGTAGCCAGAATAATCATTTTAGGCACCACGTAATGAAGCCCCTGGGCATAGTCGGTCAGCCAGGCTTGCTGTTGTTCGTCAAGCTGTTGCCAGCGGCCCTGAACAAACAGTTGCGACTGCTGATTAATCTGAACCAGGGTACGCGACTTGTCCATTACCCGAAGTTGGTTGTCGTTAACCACCAGCCCGTAGGCAAAATCTATATCGCAGGTAAATTCGGTCGCTTCAGCTGAAGTACTGAAAATAACTGTACATAGTGCTGTACATATACAAGAAAAAAGCTTTGGCATTGTCATACTATGTAGTTTGAACCGCCGCAGGATAAATAAAAAGGCAGAATGAGTCCAGTCTGCCAATATTCAGGTTAAAGCTGGTACCATTTAAACAGTCAGTCACACTATGGCTGAATATAGGTTTTTACCAGCCGGACATACACAAATCGATCTTTTTGTTTAATTGAATGACTGGAGTTAAAAAAAGCCACCACCCACGCGCGCTGGGTGTCGGTTAACGACGGGGTTGATGTCCAGAAGTCATCCGGTGGGGTGTTGGGAAAAAAGGTTTCATTAATCGCGGGTCTGACACAAAGACGATCGGTAACCGACGCCAACTCTTTTACATTGGGTAACCGCCATCCGGCCTGGGACTCATCATTTGCCTGGTGCGCAAGTTGTAATGCTTCTTGCCAGGTATATTTTTTTGCCTGGCCGGTACAGGTTGTACCATCCCACTGCTGGCCCTGGGCGCAACGTTGCCATACCAGTTGTGTTGTGGTGTGTAACACCTGCGCGTCGTCTAACGCGGTAAAGTTAGCATCTGGCGTGGTTTCTTCACCCGTGGTCAGACAATACTGAGCTACACAAACGGGGCTGACAGCCAGTAATAAACCAGTAAGAAGTGCTTTCATTGTGTTCTCCCTGCGCGAACCAGACGAACGCGGGCTACGTTCCCTTTATCTAAAAAGTTATCGACCCCGGAAGTAAAATCGATGGCCCAGGCATTTTGTGCAGCGTCGCTAATCACGCCATCTGCGCCCGGTTGAGACGTCCAGTACCAAACCGGCGCCTCGTTAATCTTACCGGTGTTAGGAAAGTAATCGGTATCAATCATGGCGGTAGTGGTCTGGCCAAAGTGTACCAGGCTCATCAATTCAAAATGATTAGGCAGGCGCCAGTCATAAAAACCGCACAGCCCTTCAGCGCGTACCGCGGCTATAAAGTTACGGGTGTTACATCCTGTAATTGAACAACTTGCGGCTACACTGCTTTCAACGCCCTCATTGCCGCCGTTGTTTTCGCCCTGATACCAGGTATAAGTATGCGCGCCATCGTGCAAGGCGCCATCCGCCGTTTTCACTTCCCATACCAGACCGGTGGTATTGTCGCGCACACAGCTAAATTGCGACTCGGCAGCGTCTTGTTCATCGCCATTTTGATTTAGCTTGGTAAAATCGAAACCTGCGGCGCCACGTCCTGCTTTTTCAAGCAGCCCTTGCGCTGCAGCTACATCCGCGCCGCGCTGCCCATCCTGACCCGGAAAACTATTCTGCTGGTCGTTATTAACGGCTGACGCTGAGGCCTGAGCAATAACACCGGTATCGTTAACATACGCCACAGGCATTGGACGAACAGTGACCATAATATTATCAGACACCCTGTTACCGTTAGCATCAGTAACATTGAGAGTAAACGAAACGGTTTGCTCCCGGGTGACTTCTGGCGCAATAACATGGGTCGATAGTTTGTCAGACTCTTCTATGCGAAACTGCTGATTGTTTGAGGTTTCCCACTCATAATGTAAAGGCAAAGCCGAAGCCACACTTGAGCTCGCGGTGCCGTTTAATATAATGGGTTCACCGCTAAAGACGCCCTGCCCTGATCCCGCATCAACAGTAGGTTTGGTATCAGAATCGGGTTGTATAATTAACGTAATGGTATCACTGTCGCTGGCTTCTTCGTCATCTTCTACGGTTAACCGAAAACGCAGGGTTTGCTCTGTACTGGCTACCGGGGTGGTGAACGAAATGGTAGGACCATCAAGCGCAACATCGGTAGTGACATCGACACCTTCTAATTGTTCCCACTGCCAGGTGGTAATGGGGGCCGATTCATCGCTGGCATCGTCATCGGTGCTGGCGCTGCCATCCAGGGTTATATCGATACCGGCTGCATACCGACCGGCTTCATCGTCAGTGGGAGGCGCGGTAATTTTTGCCCGGGGCGGTTCGTTAACCGAACGCGCTGTAATCACCAACGAGTCAGTCACCTTTTTACCGCTTGAGTTAGATACCGTAACCGACACTGTATAGGTTTCAGGCGCATTAAGCTGGGGAAGGGCTATGGTTGCTTCAGGCAAACTGACATCTTGTTGTTCGATGGTTAGCTCAGGTTCACTTTGCCAGCGGTAAGTAAGCGCACCAGTGGCGCCTGAAACCTGCGCTGAAAGAAACACGGTGGTTTGTTCACTGGCCTGAACATCGGCTCCGGCATTCACTGCAAATACCGGCGACACTGTCTCTGCGCCGGTTTCACTGTCGCCACCGCCGCCACATGCGCTTACTGCCATGACCAATAACATTAAAAATACTCCGCGAACGGGCATTTTCAAAAGGTTGCTTAATTTTTCCATACGCACACCGCTATATCATCGAAAATCACTATCTGATAGCGTGAACCTACCACGCCGAAAGTAGAGTCAGTTTGTGCGCTGTTGTCGCTCCAGCATTTCGGTTTGGGTAACCTGAAGCGACTCTAATTGCTTTTTGCCTGCAGCAATGTCGGTCACGTCGTAAATCATCATACTGATATTTTCTACGGACCCATTCGCTGAGGTTAGCGCTGACAAAGTAATGTTTTGATACATGTACTGCTCATTACCTGTAATCGGCCGGTAATTAGGAAACTTAAATAAATAAGGCCGCTGCTCCCAGGTCATAAATGCCCGCGTTTTGAGCTCAAATACTGGCCGCGCTTTTTTTTCAAACCAGTCGGGGCGAATATCGGGAAATAAGCTAAACAAAGACCTCTCACGAACCTGTGCAGGCAGTAGCCCGCTGTGGCTTTCCATAAATGCGTTCCAAATTTTGACCTTAAACTGGCGGTCAAGAACAACAATGCCCACGTCGACCGTTTGCAGCATATCCATCATCCAATGGAATTCCTGTAGATCATTTAACGAATCATTCATTTAAAGATCCTCCAGCAAATGGGCCAGTTTTTCATTCATCGTAACCATAGAGTCTTCGGTGAACAGCAAAATCAGATCGCAACGTACATCATACCCTTCCAAGCCATAGCTAAGCTCGATGGCCAGGGTACGACGCCAGAAACTACGATTAGTGGCGATAAGTTCAGTAATAACACGGTGCTGGCCCAACACGACTGGATGTCCCTGACTAAATACCACATCCAGTTGCTCGGCCAGACCGGTCAGACAGGTGCCTATCAAAATACTGGCGGCATCCATAAGCAGCTCTAGCTGAATCCGATCATCTACCTGCTCTTTCACATCTAATATTTTGGCGACATCTTCAAAACTGGAATCACTTAGAATACATAACGCTTCACCGCGAATACCCTGACCAATAAAGCCCTGACACACAGCGGTAACTTCTTCATGACTTTCGATATCCGATAGCATCATATGCAATTCAGACATCTCGATTAAATTTACATTGGGAATAGGCAAGTGCACAAACACGTTCATAATTCGGGCGAGGTGATCCCCTGCCCGGCCCATAGCAATATTGGTGATCTCTTGATAACAATCGCGAATATTGGGATCTAATTCAGAATCGTCTGGCACATTTTCGCTATGCGCGGCAAGCAAACCATGCTTTGTTAAAGTAGCCGTAAGAGTAGCCACACCTACCGGTTTTTGAATAAAGTCGCAGGCCCCTAAGGCCATCACCCGCTCGTGAGCTTCGGGCTGAATATCGCCCGAAATCACCACTGTTTTTACCGGCATGTTGGCATCTTGTATGGCTTTTAATGTGGCATAGCCGTCCATCACCGGCATATTCAAATCCAGTAACAATAAGTCGCCCTTACCTTGCTTTAGTAAACTCATGGCTTCTTCGCCATGCCTGGCGAAGTGTACTGCTACCTGCCAGTCTTGCGGCAGGCTTTTGGCAACCTGCTTACGCGCTACCATTGAATCGTCACACACTAAGACTGAAAACATTGTATTGACTACCATCCTGTTGTGGCTGTGCTACAAAACCGACAAACGCTGCAAAATTTGCTGCCTGGTTCTCGGTAATCATAAAGCTATAATTAGATTTTTAGCACTTATCGGCCGAATGTCTATAGAACATAAGGTGAATATGCTTAGAGCATATGAATGATGAGCGGCAACACGATTGCCGTCATAATTCCATTCAAACACAGTCCCAGACTGGCCATGGCCGCCTGCGCCTCACCCATACGTATGGCCCTGGCCGTACCAATAGCATGCGCCACACTTCCTAAGGCGATACCTTGGGCTTGTGGATGTGTTATGTGAAGAACACGAAAAGTAAACGGACCGGCTATAGCCCCTACAATTCCGGTAGTAATAACAAATACCGCAGCCAACGCCGGTATGCCACCAATTATACGACTGGTCTCCATGGCCAACGGGGTCGTGATGGATTTAGCCAGCACCGTCATCTGTAGTGCCAACGGGGTGCTGGTTAAATATAAACATAACCAGGCCAGTAACGGCGCAATAACGCCGGCTACGGTAACGGCAACCACAATTCGCCAACCCAATTCTCGAACCTTCTGCCACTGCGCATACATTGGTAATGCCAGAGCTACCGTTGCCGGGCCCAGCAGCCAGTGGATAAGCGCTGTATATTGCTGATAGTTCGTCACGCTATGATGCAAGATAAACACTGCGCTCAACACCAGACAGGTGGTAATAATGAGCGGATGTAATAGCGGGTGCCCGTTGGCTTTGTGACTAAGCTTCAGAGCACCGATGTAGCAAATCAATGTTATGCCTATCCAGGCTATTGCGGTGAGGGAGCTGGTCTGGACCAATACATTTGCAGCCTCATGCAGTACAGTGTTTACCGCTTGTTCAAACGTCATCATTGCCGCCTGCTTTCAGGGCAAATACACGCTGTGCGACCCAGGCCGATAATGCCAGAGCTACAATGGTCGACAGCCCAATGGCCAAACTTAATGCCAGCCAGTGAGTTTTAATATCGCCGGCAAAAAGAACAATGCCGGCAACTGCGGGAACAAATAACACAATCATATGGTTAAGTAAGGGCTTGGCTCCCGCGTTTATTGCAGTAGGTACCTGCCTATTGACCAGCAAAAAGAACAAGAGCAACAACATTCCCGCTAGCGCACCAGGAAAAGGCAAATTGAAGGTCAGTACAAAAACCTCGCCCACCAGATAACACAAAATTAAAGCAAACATTCCACCAATGGTAAGCAGCAAAGTACGCATAAACATTAATATAAATATAACTCAGTGATATCGCGATGGTACTTTAGGTACGTGGTCATCACCAGTCGTGATGGGGAAATTAGTGACTATACAGTCCAAAGAAATAACATAGAAAGGGCGATTAATTTTAATCAGGGAAGGGGTACTCAATACGAGCCAGTTAAAGGTGATAGGCCACATAACCTGCCAAGCGTATTGCAAATTAACGAGGGTTGAGCAATTTATATGGGTTGTTCAAAGGCCGCTTTTTTTATATTGCCCCGGTAAAGAAGTTTGGACGATAGAGTCGTTATCGTGTGTATACCCACCCAGGTAAAAAGCCCGACTGAATACACCCTGAGAGCAACCCCGCTAAAACACAATAAGTTAAGATGTATTAAATAAAAAAGCAGAGAAGCCGGATGGCTTCTCATGGTTCAGAGCCTTTTAAAAGGTACTATCCTGATGAATTTTTATAAAGTTTGGCGAGCCGGCTTTACTGTAATCTACTTTGTATTCTTTGCCGTTTAGGGTTTGAACAAACACAAGTGTTTTTTCGTCTCCAAAAATTTCCCCCGCCGTCAGATCAACCATTTCCATGTCCATCATTTTTGCATCACGTTTGTTATCAGGAACAGTGCCTTCATAAGCTTTAAGGCCGCGAAAGGTGACCAGCACAGGGGGCTTATCATCGCCATTAAAAAGAAGCAGGTCGAGCTTTCTTACCTTATGAATAATTGTATTTCGGCCACTGACCAGAAAGGGCTTGTCTGTCATTATTTTACATTCTCCGCACAAGCGAACTAACAGGTTAAAAAGTGAGAGCAAAATATAGCAAATAAAATTTGGCGTTGCACTTTCTGCAAGTTATAAAGGGCCATACCCTAGTTTTGCTTTAGGTATACCCGAGAAGGAGCATCCCACCTGATCCATTCGCGACCGGTTAAGTTAGACAACACCTTTCGACACTCGCTACCTTCAGGGGTGGCCAGATTACAGTCACCAGCCGAAGTTAAATTTGCTCTGAACAAAATTTGGCTTAGCTGTGCTGTAAGCCGTAATTCTTCGACATTTGCTTTTAAAGGCAAATCTAGCGTAACGCGATTAGGTTTGTCGCACCGTGTTACGATGCTGCTCTCCTCATTGCTGCGACACAATCCGCTGGCAAGCATAAATGACCAACTGTGAGGCTGTTTATCTGCATCCACTTCTTTTAGCTCTATGCGCATAAACGAATGTCCCGCGGCTTCAGACTGAAACATCGACTTGTCGTTAAGCGGTGCCTGAGACTGCTCAGCGCGCGCGTGATTATCTTTAAATGGAACGCCTATTGTAAAACTGATCGCCGAAGCCCGGTCTAATAAAGCCTGATTAGCATCTAGCTTAATTACAGAGTGATTGTTTTGTGGCTCGCAGGCATGATGAAACTGCATAAGCGCCAGATTTTCAGTCTGGTTGGGGCCTGGGATAAACGATAAAGCCTGCCAGCGCCCTTCTATACGTACCTGCGGTTCAGATAAGTAAAAAGCCAGATACTCTACTCCCCATCGCCGATTGTTTACATCTAATTCATACTGACAATTATTGTTTTTCTGAAGATCAACAAACTGCACGGGTATATAGCCCGGCGGCTGCGATGCTTCAAAAAAACCGCATCCGGTCAGCAATACCGACAATACTGCGGCCCATCCTGCTTTAACTACCATTGCGCTCTCCTGCGTATATCTTATGGGTATAACCTGCTACCTCAAGATGCGCAAGTTTATCGCTTTTACCCCACAGTGCCTATGCTATTTTAGACAACCGCAACCCGCTAACTATCCAAGAATTGTTATACAGTAGATGCGCTCATATGGATAAAGTGATTATTTAATCACCATTTGAGTTTACTAAGCACAAAAAGACGCGCTGGCGGGGGTGACAAGGCTTTTAAAACTGCTTATACTTCGCGGCTCTTGCAATATAACTTGATGTATTGCAAAGCATCTAAAGGCCCCTTAGCTCAGTTGGTTAGAGCACACGACTCATAATCGTTAGGTCCCCAGTTCGAGTCTGGGAGGGGCCACCATTTCTCACTAACTTCCAGTATCTACAAGCTTTTCAGCATATTTTTTCACTTTTACGCCACCGTTTTAAATTTATTGTACCTGCCAGTTTACTTTTTTATCTCGGCAAATATCGCCTGATTGGTCTTTCATTTTTTTGGTGAAGCGTATATCTCAACTTTATGAAGCTAGCTTCATAGGATGAATGCGTTCTGTATACGAGGTCTTACTGATTTACGAAAGTCTGCATTTTGTATTCGGTATTTTCGGTAACTACGCCAGCTTCGTCTGTATCATCGGTAGCCTGGCTAAAAGCGGCATTCGATGTGCTTATGAACAGCGACTCTTTTAATCTCCAATAACGCATTTCACGTCATTAAAATTCGATAACTTTTATAATATCCCCACGTAAACTGTTCTTTTGGGCAGTAGCCATGCCTGCTGTGTCTTTGTAAGGTTAAACAATCTCAACACATTATTTTATTATAAGGAAATATCATGGCAGCGCTTTGTGATAGCGAACTGACACAAGTCAATGGTGGCGGTTTTTGGTCGGTACTCACCCGAGGGGTAACTTTGCTCGATGCGGCTATGTATGCAAGCAATTCGTCAGGCTATTTGGCATCAGATACACTAAACCATAACTCAGAATTTATGTACGCGGCCACTAACCGGCTATAGCACTGAGAACACCAGCACAATGAGTTATCTAACAGCTCTATATCCGTTGCAAAAATGGCCTCAACGCGTTTGCCAAATTCTGGAAAAAAGCGGGATTCTTTGTCTTGCCGTTTATATGACCGTTTTAAGCCTTGGTAGCGCCCTTTTGATATTAGCTGCTGCGAGCTTGCTGACGGATATTGATAATAAGCCTCTTGAGCTAATGTCTGTTCCAGCAGGTTTATTGTTACTATTGACCATAGTTGTAGCCCCTTCGCTTGAAACCGGACTTTTGGTACTGTTTGTCAAAATGTTCCGGCGAATCACCATTAACCCAATAATAAGTAGTCTGTTGTTTGCCACAGTAATGGGCTATTTTCATTCTGAAGATAGCCTTCATGGACTGGTAGTTATTGGGCCCTTTTTTATCTGGACGTATTTTTATACAACCTGGGGGCCGCGTCTGCCCGATAAAGCCTGGAAAATCGTGTTTTTCTCGCATGCTCTGCATAACTTTATAGCTGTTAGCCTGTATTTGCTGTTCGCTTAGCAAAACATCAGCTGAAGATGATTTAACAGGCGCTGTAGTGATGGAAGGTCTCACACTCAGCTGTAACCTGGCTTTAGCTTGCAGGCTTTAACTTTCTCTCACGAACCTTAGTTCACCGGTTCTAACTCACATATTCTGGCGCGTTAATATAACCGCCTTGAGCATTTTGATAAGTCGACGCAAATACACGATTTTTTAAAACTCAACGATCGTTTGGCAAAAACGCTAATAATGAAATGAAATTAGTGGCTTAACTCAAAAATTAGGCCCCGCAAAAATTAGGCCGCGCAGAAATCATCCACGCCCCAAAAGAAAAATTGCTAAAAAAACAGCGTCGCAATATTGCTTATAGTGCGCTGTAGCCAGCTCATAGGTTGAACAATAAACTTTTCAAATTCTACCCGTCTGGCTTTTGGATTGGTTTGTAGCGCTTTATGAAGCATGTCTATGTCATTCTTTTTCAAAACCACAGATGCTTCGTTTGGCTGAAAAGTCGAACCTACCGGATAAATAGTAAAAGGCGTGTTTGACATTTCAATATGAGCGCCAAGTACAGCGTTAACCTCATTTTTTTCACTAAAATTAAAAAGTAACTTAATCGAGTGCCGGTAAGCTTCCCAATTCTTTACGTAAATTAGTCCTGGGTACAAGGTGTCGCCGGTCAAAAGCAGTTTATACTTCTCATCGTAAAGAGAAATTGCATC
>MDTB01190035.1_pt1 | contig 11211 bp, 9 predicted proteins | sample 811161 | NCBI WGS metagenome assembly MDTB01 (sample SAMN05326650, study PRJNA326480) | marine metagenome | isolation source: seawater | place: Mediterranean Sea | collected 2009
TCAATAAAAGTTAAAGATCAAGCCCGCGCGGTGTATTTGCCTGTATTTGAATCGTCCTGACTTCATTATCACGGTTTTCAACGCCGCTATCCCCTGACATAGTAACACCGTTTGATTGCAAGGATTCCATACTTATATCGTCCTCCTCTTCATCAAGCCCTAACTCAGCAAGATTAATGTCAGCGGGCTCCGCAAACATCTCTAAAGCAGGGTTAATATCCGTGCTACTGCTCAGCCCCATATCGGATTTTACATCCTGTACCAATTCCGCTTTCATCGTCGCGTATTTGGCATAGCCCTCGGCTAAATCGTATAAATCACCCTAGGACATGCCTTCTCCGCGCAAAGAATCAATAACGCCAAAGCGGTCAAGCAACATAAATGAACGCTCAACCAAATCAGGAGAAACATCACCTTCGAAATTCTCTTGACCTTCTTCTGCCATAGCCAGGGGCAAGAAACTTTTCAGCGCGTCTATCTTCTCTAAATTCTCAAGATCCAAACCTGCATCTTCTAAGTCAGTTTTTATATCATCTGCGCGCGTCAAATAATCTTCTTGCGTACTGAGGTCTGCGCTTTCTTCAGCGCGTGCAGCTTTATTTTCTAATTTATTAATATATGAAGCAAATTTTTCGCCAATATTATGCGATGTATCTAGCGCATTAATATTCATGGTGAGGAGGTTGATCTGCTCTTCAGGGGTATCCATAATATCAAGCAAATTCTTAGCAAGATTATATTGCATGTCCTGCGGGAACTCCCGCACTTGCGCGCTAACTTCCGGCATACTCTCCTCAAGCGTATCTAACGCATTATCCTGCCGCCTTTCGCGATCACGCATACGCTCTATATGATTCCTCTTCATTTCCCCCCTCCTGCTCAAATTACAAGCTAAAGCTGATTATAAAGAAAAACCGTTACAAATTTGTAAACATAAGTGCGTTAGTGGATATTCTTCTTCGTCTGACGGCCTGAAATGACACATAAAGACTGATAAAGCTTACCCAAATCGCTTGAAAGGAACGCCGCACAGAGTATATCTGCATGTGACGTTGCATATGCATGTTCAAGAATTTCTTCAAACTGCCTAATAAAGCGCAAAGTATAGTTTCTAAACGCATTATCTTTTTCAAACTTGTCTTGCAGCTTATCTGTATTTTTATCAAGGTCGATATTCACAAGGCTACGCGTGAAGGCTGAGACATCACCCTTCTTAAACGCTTTCCATGTCTTCTCATCAACTTCGCCGCCTTTGACTTGACGCGTAATATCGACAGATAAAGAATGCAGGCTCTCCACAATGAATTTTGCTGAGTCCATAAAGGCATCTTGCTGTGCCTGTTTGCGCATATCACCAATACGCTCAAGCGCTGTTTCAGAATCACGCACTGACTTCGCTAAGTTATTGGCCTGACGCGCAAGTTCGCTCGCTGCGGCTTCAGACACTGACGTTGCACTTCGGGCACGCATATTGAGCTTGTCACCCTCTTCTTCAAGGCTCGCCCCTGCATCAGATATTTTCTTTGATGCTTCTTTGGCTGACTTTGTGATGTGATCCATCTGACCTTTAATATCAGTGATCGAGAAGCGGATTTGATCCGCCCCTTCATCAGAAGCTTCCGCTACGGCATTGGCCTGCGTTTTCAGCTCTATCACATAATCCTTCGTGGTGGTGAGGGACGCTTTGATGTGTTCTTCAAACTCACGGGCGCGGATAACGAAACTGTCACCAGCGCGGGCAATCGCATCACGTGATTCCTTGGTCGTCCCAAGCAGTTTTGATGTCTTCTTATCAAGAATCTGGATCGCTTTTTCATTCTCGCTTGTACAGCGCTGACCAGCAGCTAACAAATTATCAAGGTTGGCAATCGCCTTGTCATTCGCCAGCGTAATAGCCGCGCTGCTTTCATCGGCGTTTTGTGTGACCTTGCTTGCGATCATATCAAAACGTGAAGCCGCATCGCTTAACTGTGCAACCGCCTGCCCGACAGATTCTGTTAGACCGATAAATTGCTGACCAATTGTGTCATTTAAGCCATCAATACGGATTTCCATTTTATCTGCTATCAAACGGATGTTATTTTCTTGGTCATTTAATCGGCTCTCAACGCCTTTTAACTTCGATGTTGCGCTTTCAGACGATTCATCAATTAACAGTGCGGCTTCACGCAGACCATCTTCATGCAGACGCAAATTCTTGCCCGATTCAGTGACTGATGCATCCATATTCATCGCCGTTTCTTCTAAACGCTCACGCAATTTCTTCATGCGCTCTAATGAATCGTCCGATAACTCAACAAAACCAAGGTTTAGCTCTTTAAAGCGGCTTTCTGCGCGGTCAACTTTCTCTAAAATCTCATCATAAACAGGCAAAGTTTCCTGCGATGAATGTTTAAGTACATCAATTGCACTTTCTAAGCGTTTCGCGCTCTTTGTGCTATGGCTTTCGACACGGTTCCAATGCTCAAAATATGTTTCTTCCATATCGCTGAGTGATTTTTTAGATTCAGCAGCTTTACTTTGGATAGAAGCATTAAATTCATCCATATCTTCTTCAAAGCGGTCAATATTAAATGTGATGTCTTCATTCGTAGCTTTCAGTTTTGATAAATGGCCATCGACACTTTCACTATGCGCATCGACTTTTTCCATCATCGCGCCTAAATATTCATTAAGCTGTTCACGTTGACGACGCACACGGTCTTCAAGACCTGCTGAGTGCCCTGAAAGTTCACCTGATAGAGCAGATAAATCCTGCACTTGCGTACCAAGTATATCGCGGATTTTTTCAGCTTGCCCCTGCGCACGTTCGCCAGCATCTGATAAATCAGCAGTACGGTTTTCTAGGATTTTCGTGACTTTTTCTTGGCGCAGTTCTAATTCCTGCCCTGCTTCGACGATCTCAGCAATCGGGTTATCAAAGCTTTCCGCCAACTCGCTAATTTGTAGTGTGAAATCTTTGCATGTTTTTTCAATATCGCTGCGCTTTTCATCAAGCATAGCGACATTACCAGCAATCATTGTACCGTTACGCTCAACGGATTGATCAAGGCGAATAATCACATCATCAAAATCATTCGCAGCATGACGAATTTTCGCAATATTATGCGCACTATGATCGTGCAAGTTTTCGAACTTCACCGATACTTTTTGTAGCAGTTCATCCGCAGCTTCACTTGTTTGCTGTGATGTTTTCTCCATCTCTTCAGAAATACGGCGCACAGCGCTGCGTAACTTCTCTGACCCTGAAATCGCCACTGACATTGCATCACCAAGCTGTGATGCAATATGGTCGCCTGATTTTTCAAGGTTAGATGCTTTTTCATCAAGCATATGGGATACGTTACCTATACGGTCAGCTTGCTTACCCATACGTTCTTCAATTTCAATTGAACGTGCAACGGCCATGGCGACCGTTTCATCCATATTACCTGCGGCATCTTCAATGCGCGCAGCTAAATCTTTTGCCTCTTCAGAAAGACGGTCGACACCATTACTCAGCTCACGGCGCTGCGCCTCAATAGACATTGAGGATTCTGCCATCGCTTCAATCGCTTGAATAGTCATTTTTTCTAGACTATCCACTTCTCCGCGAATATGCCCGCCAAGCTTCTCTGTTTCATCGCTTACGCGGTCAGCGGAATTGGAAAGCGCTTCCACATGACCATCAAAATCACTGCTTAAGCTATCAAGCCGCAGGCCGAAATTATCGACGGCTGATTGCATAGATTGATAAGTAGATTGCATTGTTTCATCAATGGATTGTACTTTTTCATGCGCCTGTTCTGCCGCGCCGTTTATGCGCTCTACGCCGCTATAAAGCTTCGCTTCGACATCTTGACTGATGGTCAGAATATCCGCTTCGGCGCTGCGCCATGCGTCTAGGCCGTTTTTCGCGTGGTCCTTTAATACATTTTCATGCATCTCAATTTCGCCGATGCTTTCCATTAAGCCTGTTTTTCTGGCTTCTAACACATCGCCTAGACGATCAATATGGAATTCTGCCTTGCTTGCAACGCTTGAAAAATCGCGTATTTCGTTACGCAGGCCATGACGCGCGCGCTGAATTGATTTTAATGCCGCGCGTGAATTGTTATTCATATCCGCCACTTGCTGACATAAAAGCTGAATATCTTTATTTACTTTTGTCGCATGTTTCTTACTGGGGAAAAGCAAGCCTTCTAATTCACTGCGCAGATTTTCTGCATAAAACTCAACGTCTTTTTTGCGCATCACATGCGAAAAGCAGAGCCAGAATACCGCGACAGGTGCAAATATGCCCGTTAACATGCCGCCAATCACTGTTGGGTCAAATGAACCGCCGCTACGCATAAAATAAACCGCGCTATAAAACACCCAAAGCACAGAGCCAACTAAACCGATAAGTTCTATGGCTTTATATGCCATGGTTTTATTTGCATTTGATTTACTTAAGCCTGAGCCAAGCTCTAATATCGTCTCAGCATCATCATAATTACCGACAAAATTATCATTGCCCTTCTTCATATTTTGATTAAGAGCGTTGATCGTCAAGCTTTCAGGCACCTCAATTTCAGCGTTTGATTCAGCGTTTTGTGCTGCCGCCGCCTTGTTCGCGGTTAACGTTGTTTTGCTTGATAATGTAACATTATCTTTGCGCGCTTGTTCTCCGTTCATGACGGTACCCCAATCGAATCAGTTTAAATAAAAATATGAATGAAGGGATCATTTCACGCATTAAAAACGCTGGCAAGGATGAACCTGCCAGCGTCAAATCTTCTACACAGAAAATCAAAGTCCTGCTTTATTTGTCAACCATAGAAGGCTTAATATCCGACAGATAATATTGGTAATCCTTCACATCACGTTTTAATTCACGTGAAAGGAAATACAGGCCAATAACGTTCGGAATACCCATAATGAACAAGAATGCCTCTGACAAAGCGACAACCTTGCCCAAATCCATTGTGCAGCCAACAACGACGATCACAAGGAAGAGCAGTTTATAAGCAAACTCAACAAACTTATTCTCTCCAAATAAATACGCGGCTGCTTTTTGTCCGTAATATGACCATGTAATCAAGGTTGAAAACGCGAATAAAAAGACCGTTAGTGCAAGCACATAGGGGAACCAAGAAATCCCTTCCGCAAAGGCATTAGAAGTAAGCTCAACCCCTGCCATGCCATCGCCGCCTTTATACGCGCCTGTAATCACGATAACCAAGCCTGTTACCGTACAAATGACAATCGTATCAATAAACGGGCCAAGCATACCGACAAAGCCCTGTGATACTGGCTTGTCCGTCTGCGCCGCCGCATGAACAATCGCCGCCGAACCAAGGCCAGCTTCGTTTGAAAACGCCGCGCGCTTGACGCCTTGTAGCATCACACCAAGTAGGCCGCCAATGCCAGCTTCCATTGAAAATGCCATGCTGACAATATCACGCAGGCTAGAACCAATTTGGTCGTAATGCATACCAATAACGACCAAACCCGCAACCATATAAATACCGCCCATAATCGGCACTAATTTTGATGTAAACTTAGCAATTGATTTAATGCCGCCAATAATAACAGCGCCAACGAGAACAGCAAGAACAACACCGAATAACCAAGCCTTACCAGCAAGGAATACATTCAGGTCGCCAGTCGTAACATTCAACACTTGTTGATAGGCTTGGTTCGCCTGGAACAAGTTACCGCCGCCAATTGACCCTAAAATACAGCACAGCGCAAACACAGCCGCCAAAACTGAGCCTATAAAAGGAATATTGCGGTTCGCAAATGCATCACGCAGATAATACATCGGCCCGCCATAAACGACAGATCTGTCACTTGGGTCAGGATGATGGCGATATTTAACGCCAAATGTTACTTCCGCAAATTTAAGGCTCATTCCGAAAAAGCCCATAATAATCATCCATAGCACCGCGCCGGGTCCACCAATCGAGACAGCAATGGCCACGCCTGCAATATTACCAAGGCCGACCGTCCCTGAAAGCGATGTTGCCAAGGCCTGAAAACGGTTAATTTGCCCGCCATCTTCATCTTTTCTATCAAATTTACCGCGCAGAATATCAATAGAATGCTTAAAGAAACGAACATTGACGAAGCCAAGGTAGAATGTGAAATATACAGAGGCCATAACGAGCCAAATAAGAATTAACGGCGCAACAATTTCAGTGCCGCTGCTACAAAAACCTTCAGGATAACCAAAGTCTATACCGCCTTCGCTACAATGGCGTACAGGATAAAAGACAACGCTTTCAACCTTATCGGCAAAGCCACTAATTTTATCGTTAATCCAAGCATCAATACTCATGAAATCCCCATATATGTTTTTTTGTTTATTTACAGCTAGATCCGCAGCTTAGCATTATCCGCATGAATTTCTAGGGGCAGCGTAAAGCTGTCCACAATTGCAAATCAAAGGGTATAAGAAGCTTAATGGCAGATAGGGTTCGATACAGGATGCGAGGCATAAAATGTTGATGCCCAGTCCTTGATTTGTGTGTCGCTTAGGCCATCGGCGCGTTTAATACGCGCGCCGTAATGGTTGCAAAAAATATCAGGCCGCATTTTTGCGGCTTCCAAAGATATTTTATTCGCAAAATTTGTGCGCAATGTATTCAAATGTCCTTCTGGGTTTTTAATGCCATTGCGAGAAAAGTAAAACATTAGTGTATCTTCGTATTTTGAGAAAATAACTTCGTGCTTTTTTGTCCATTGACGATATTTTAAATACAGGTTTTCTGCGCCTGATGGCCCCATATGCTGACAATTCAGGCCTATGACCATTAACTCGCTATGAATGCGTATGCCTTGCTCGGCTTCAGCCTCTGACTTTGTATAGCAGCCCTCTGCCAACGCTGCTACAGCGCCAAGGCATGTCATCATAATAATCATCGTTAAGTTCAAAGCGGTTTTTCTAAGCATCACAACCCTTAAAATATTAGTTTTTTATAAAACGGGAGAAATTAACGCGCGCCCATCAAAATGCGCCAATAAATTCTCAATCACTAATTCACCCATAACTGCGCGCGTCTCACTTGTCGCTCTTGCGATATGTGGCAGCAATACGACATTATCCATTTTGAGTAATTCTTCAGGAACATACGGTTCTTTGGCATAAACATCAAGTCCCGCAGCGGCAATTTGCTTAGTTACTAACGCCTCTATTAACGCGGCTTCATCAACGACGCTGCCCCTTGCAATGTTAATCAAGACGCCTTTTGCGCCGAGCGCATTTAAAATTTCAGCATTAATCAATTGGTTAGTTTCTTCACCGCCAACACAGGAAAGCATCAGCACATCACATTTGGCTGCCATTTCAGCTAAATCATCAAAATATGTGTAAGGCACATCGTTTTTCTTTTTACGCCCAAAATAAATAATATCCATGCCGAAAGCCTCGGCGCGGCGGGCAATGGCGCGACCAATTCGGCCAAGCCCAACAATGCCCATTGTTTTACGTGTTAGTGACGATCCCAGCGGGAAAGCGCTACTATTTTGCGTCCACTGCCCCACGCGCACGAACATATCAGCCTCACATAAGCGGCGCATAACGGCAAGGACTAGCCCCATAGCTGTGTCGGCGACATCATCCGTTAAGACGTCAGGCGTGTAAGTCACGGCGATATTGCGGCGTTCAGCTTCCGCTAAATCTATATTATTCACGCCCACTCCATACTGGCAGACGATTTCCAAATTCGGCAGCGCCCCCATTAAACGTTTGCTGATTTTAGGGCCGTTATATGTAGACAAAATTGCCCGCACTTCCTTGCTGCGCGCGTGTAAAGTATCTTCGGGGTCAGTTTCTTTCCAAAGCTTGATGACACTAAAATGCTGTTCCAATTCTTCCATTTGCTGCGGCAAAATTGGGGCCATGGCGAGTAAGCTGCGTGTCATAGGATTAAACTTTCAATAATAAAAACGACTAAAACCATCATAAAACGAACCTTGCACGTTGTAAATTACTTGATTTTTTTAGTCCATATATGCTTTAAGAACAAACACCCTAAATAATAAAGAAGACAGCAAGGTTCAAATCATGCCTAAAGACGCAAACACAGCAGCAGACAAAAAGAAGCTTTTCATTAAAACATGGGGCTGCCAAATGAACGTATATGATAGCCGCCGCATGGCTGACATATTGCGCCCTTTCGGCTATGCAGTTAGCGAAGAGCCTGAAGATGCTGATATGATGATCCTCAATACCTGTCACATTCGTGAAAAAGCAACGGACAAAGTTTTCTCTGAACTGGGGCGTATGCGCCGTTTGAAAGACAAAAAAGAAGCCGAGGGCGGCACAATGATTATGGCCGTTGCTGGCTGCGTTGCGCAGGCCGAAGGTGAATACATCATGGAACGCGCGCCTTATGTTGACCTTGTATTTGGCCCACAAACCTACCACGAGCTGCCAGAAATGCTTGCAAAGCTAACCGGCGCATATGGCACGGAGCGCATTGTCTCAACAGAGCTTGATACCGAAAACAAGTTTGATGCCCTGCCTGAAGAAAGCAATGACCAAGGCGTTACGGCATTTTTATCCGTACAAGAAGGCTGCGATAAATTCTGTACTTTCTGCGTTGTGCCATACACACGCGGCGGTGAGTATTCACGCACAGTCCAGCAGATTGTTGATGAAGCCAAAGCCCTTATTGATAGCGGCGCACGCGAAATCACCTTGCTTGGGCAAAACGTTAACGCCTTTCACGGCGAAGGATATGACGGTAAATCATGGAATTTGCCGAAAATCATCGAAGAACTTGCTAAGCTCAATGACTTAGATCGTATCCGTTACACCACGTCGCATCCACGCGATATGGAGATGTCACTCATTGAAGCGCATCGCGACATTGATAAATTAATGCCCTATTTGCACCTTCCGGTACAAAGTGGTTCAAATAAAATACTCAAAGCCATGAACCGTAAGCATGAACGCGACATGTACTTTAAAATCATCGAAGATTTACGCAAAGCGCGCCCAGACATCGCCCTTTCGGGTGACTTTATTGTTGGCTTCCCTGGTGAAAGCGACCAAGATTTTGAAGACACAATGGACCTTGTCCGTCAGGTTAAATATGCAAGCGCATATTCATTCAAATACAGCCCACGCCCCGGTACACCAGCGGCAAACATGGCGAATCTTGTCCGCGAAGACGTAAAAACAGAACGCCTTGCGGCGCTTCAAGGGCTTATTAATGAACATCAGCTTGAATTTAATAAAAACTGCATCGGCAAAACTTTGCCTGTCCTATTCGACCGTACAGATAAAAAAGGCGACAAATTACATGGCCGGACGCCATATAATCAGGCCATTCACGTCACTGCGTCTGAGCGCCTTATGGGACACAGCGCCAATGTCGTTATTGATGGCGCGTTTGCCAATTCATTAACAGGTGAGCTTGAGTTGCAAGAATCTATTTTGAAATCTGCATAAACTCGGCTAATCTTAATGCAGTTTTAATATGTATTTGAGATACTTACCTTATATGAGCGAAAAAACAGACGTTTTAAATAACATCAAACATTCACAAGCAGGCAATGCGCTATGTCTGGAGTTTGATGACAACCAATTGCTACGGGGCCTTTACGGTCAACAAAACGAGCATATCAGCCTGTTAGAAAAAGAATTAGATGTCAGCATTGCTGACCGCGGAAACGTGATTTGCATTTCAGGCGATCACGAAAACGTCCAATTTGCGGATCTTATTATCTGCAAACTCTGGGACACGTTACAAAAAAAAGAACATATTTCAAGCCAAGATATTTATGCTGCGATCCGCTTTGCCAAAGCTGATGCAGAGGATGAAAAGGATGCCGCCATGAATACACAGACAACAGATACTCATAAAAAAAATGACGATAAACCTACTGAGAATAAAGGCGGTAAACCCGCTGAAATCATCACCCATAAAAAGAAAATCGCGGCGCGCACGCCGATGCAGTCTAAATATATAGACTCGCTCAAAAGCAAGGAGCTCGTTTTTGGCGTTGGTCCTGCGGGTACAGGTAAAACCTACCTTGCTGTGGGTATTGCCGTTGAAATGTATGAGCGCAAAATCGTTGATCGCATGGTATTTTGCCGCCCCGCCGTTGAAGCGGGCGAAAAGCTTGGCTTTCTCCCTGGGGATCTAAGAGAAAAAGTTGACCCCTATATTCAGCCTATTTATGACGCACTTTATGACTTTATCGGCCTTGAAAAAACAGAAAAACTCATTGAACGCGGCGATATTGAAATCGCGCCACTGGCCTTTATGCGTGGCCGTACACTTGCCAATGCTTTTGTTTTGCTTGATGAAGCGCAAAACACCACTTCGGCGCAGATGAAAATGTTTCTAAGCCGTATGGGTGAAAACAGCCGCATGGTCGTCAATGGCGACCCGCATCAAACTGACCTTCCCCCTGGGCAAGTATCAGGGCTGACAGAAGCAATTGTTATCCTAGAAGGCATTGAAGGCACGGCTTTTACAACATTTACGAACCAAGATGTTGTTCGCCACCAAATGGTAAGGCGCGTATTGGATGCATATGACCGCAATGCACGATAATTCGTATAACGACCTTAACACCATTGAATGCAACGTTGAAGACGAGCGTTGGCATGATGTTGTCTCGGAGCAAGACTTTTACCACGCGCTCCGCGCCATAGAGCGCGCCCTCCCGACAGATCATACATTACATGTCATGGCAAAGCCTTACGAAATAAGCTTAACCCTATGTGATGATCCGTTCATACGTAGTATCAATCAGGAATGGCGCGATAAAGATAAAGCGACCAATGTCCTTTCATTTCCACAATTTGATGATTTGCTCGAAGAAACCGATATGATCCCCGCTGGCGTTAATGTGCCCGTTGGCGACATATTCATTGCTTATGATACCGTAAAGCAAGAAAGCATCACCCAAAAGAAAACGTTCAAAGACCACGCACTGCACATGTTTATTCATGGTTTTTTGCACTTGCTCGGCTATGACCACATAGATAACGATGAAGCCGAAATAATGGAAGCTTTAGAGATCACAATCTTAGGGCGCATAAATATTGCCAACCCATATGAAACGATGTATACAGAATTATAGATATTTAGTGAGAATATAGAAAAAAATGCAAAATATATCCCCGTCAGCTCCATCTGGTAAGGCTATTGAAGACCTTCCAGAAAATGACACGCCAGATGCCAGTACGAATAACGACACTGGCGCAGTAGAAATCAAACCAAAGAAAAA
>MDTB01198088.1_pt1 | contig 11211 bp, 10 predicted proteins | sample 811161 | NCBI WGS metagenome assembly MDTB01 (sample SAMN05326650, study PRJNA326480) | marine metagenome | isolation source: seawater | place: Mediterranean Sea | collected 2009
AGTCTTCCTACTTCAATTCCGACTTCACTTGATATCAATCTGTAAGTTACTTGCTCCTTGCTCATCTCAAGACTAAACACACAAACAGGTAAGTCATGCAATGTAGCGACATTCCTAGCGAGGTTAAAAGACATCGATGTTTTACCCATTGCTGGTCTTCCAGCAAGAACAACCAATGAGCCACGTTGTAGCCCTAGTGTCATTGCATCGAAGTCATAAAAATTGACTGGAATACCAGCAACAGAAGTTCCTAAAGAGCGACTTTCAATCTCATCAAAGGTTGTGGTCAGGATGTCTGCCACAGGTGATAACTCTTCTGAAAACTTGAGCTTCTTTAACCTTTTCCCTTTTGTCTCGTCTTTCTTTTTTTTCTTCTTCTTCATCAAATATTTTGGCTTGGAAAATCATCTAAGCGGATAAATCCAGATTGCGCTACTGGAAAAAATTCTTAAATATTTCTTCTATCTGATCTAGCGACTGTCTTATTCTTTTTCTGAAATAACCTCGAGAAGTCTTTCTATTACAGCACTTCTTGATTGGAGTCCCCTTCCTTGCGCAACTCTTCCATGTAATGAATCATGCGGACTGGAAGTCTGACCCTGACATCCATGTAGTCCTTTCTTGAGTTGTCTAGAGATGAGCCCAGAGGGATTTTATGTGGCTAAAAATCAATAATTGAATAATTTGTTATTCGTCACTTTCCTCTTTGATATCTTTGCGTAACTTTCTCCATTTGCTTTTGATCAGTAGCAGTGATGAATATATCTTTTTATAGATTGGTTATTAAGATTATATTATTTGATGGATTTAAGAATTTCTATTATCTCATTTTCTTCTTTAGAATCATGCAATTGAGCTAGTCTCCTGAGAGAGTCTTTTGATCTGAAAAAAGAACTAAATTTAACAATTTCTTTGATTCTATTTATCTCATTACATATATCATGATTATTTAAATATACTATTAAAGAATTTTCAAGATAGAGTTCCCATTCTTGACGATTTTTTAAATAAACATTTCTTTCAGATGAATTATCTTTTGATGATTTAATTTGACGCTCTTCTAGTAATTTATTAGTCTTTGTCCAAGCATTCTTTTTATTCACTATTTTCTCATTTGAGAAGGACATAAGTTCCGCTATTATTGTATTTGAAATTAATGGTAGGATTATTAAGCCTGTAGCTAATGAGTTAGTAAGAAGTTGAATAAAATTTAGGAATATAAATATGCTTGATAAACTTAATGAAAGAAATATTATATTAGCTGTACCAAATTTAACTAAATATCCCTCTTTCTTATTAATTAGAACAAGTTGTAATTGCAATAATAAAAGAAAAGAAACAATAAAATAGGTTAAAAGTGGAATTACACTCTCTAAGGAGTTTGTATCAAGATTACCTTGAAGGACTATTAAAAAAGTCCAAAAGGCTACTAAAGGAAGCCAAATTACTGGAAGAGTGGTTTTAATATTCATTTAGGGATATAAATATAATTAATAATTAAATTTTACTCAATAAGTCTTTCTTTTTCTTGTTGTATTCATTTTCTGATATTAAATCTGAATTAAATAGCTCTTGAAGTTCAAGTAATTTATTTTTTAATTCTGTCCTGGTTGATGAGTCTAAGGATTTATCTCTCTCTGAATCATTTTCACTAAAACTTTTGGAAATTAATTTAGTAGCAAGATTTGAATCTTTTGCGACAGCTTTATCAATTGCATTTAGAGCCCTTTCTTGCTGATAAAACCCTGCTGATTCCGAGGCCGCTTTTGCTCTTATTCTTAAACTAGCTGCATCTGTTAATGCTTCTTTAAGTTTTAAATATTCTGGATTATCACCAATTACTTCGATTCCCTGGATATAAAAGTCAGATAGCTGCAAACCAAACTTTTCGATGTTTTTGGTTAGAGATTCTTTGGTGTACTCAGATGCCTCAACTAAAATGGAATCAATATTAAAAATATCCAGCTTTCCATTTTTTATTCTTTCAGCAATATAATCTTTTAGACTTCTTTCTATGCTTGGTAATAAAAATTCTTTTAAATCACTTTTTTTCATTAATAGCTCTTTGCCAACAACCTGCATCACAATTGAGGCTGGGTCTATGATTTTTATAAGCATGCTGCCATAGGAGCCTACAGGAACTACTAATTGATGAGTTGTATCTTTAACTCTGAGTTGAACTCCCCATTTATAATCTGAAGATATAGTTTTATTTACAAACCAAATATCAATTTTAAGGGGAGAATTGTTTCCAATAGATCTCCTTATGATTCCATCAAGTCCAGGTATATTGCCTGATTCAATGAGATGACGTCCAGCTGATAGGACATGAAGCAATTGTCCATTCTCGTATAATAAAGCCTCTTCGCTTTCGTTTACTATAACTTGTGATCCAATGCTTATTTCTCGCTTCGGGAACTTCCAAACCAAATAATCATTGGCAACAATGCTTTCGATCGTTAGAATAGCCAATTTCTATTTATACCTTTTTATATTATATATCATATTAGCAATTGAAATCTATTTATACAGAGTTTAAGCGTATTATTTTTCTTCATTGTTATTATTTTTCATATAAAGATAAGCAATTATGATTAAAAGTATTGGAATTAAAATAGAATACTTTTTAATTAAATAAAATAATTCATTGATTGTCTTCTCGAAATTGTAATTATTACTTATTTTTTCATTTTTCAGTGCATTTGTTTGTTTACACTCTTTGAATACCGTCGAATCTATTTTACTATTCATCATTTTCTGACTAGTGTTTTTTGCTCCTAGAGAGATGCCTTTTAATAGATCAGAACAAGCAGCTTTTCTATTTAGCCAGAATCTTTCTAACCCTCTATCAAAATAAGCTTGGCCATTAGTAGGATTATTTTCTATTTCTAGATTAAAAGCCTTGATTGCGTTTTTAGTATCAGATAATTGGCTTTTAGCTATTGCTTGTCGATAAAAAATGTTTTTGAACTTTGAATCTACGTCTTCAAATTTTTGAGCAATATTCACTTCACCTATTCCATATATAAATGAGTTATTTTGATTATTAGAAATATCCCATTTCCCAGAATGTTGTTCTGAGTCACTATCATTAGAAAATATAATTATCTTTGCATAATTAGAAGATGAAAGGTTGTTATTTTGAGTACCATTTTTCCAGTTATAGTATGTGGATTTATAGCCAGAATTCCATTCGAATTTATCTGAAAGGTATTTGTAACCTATCCAATATTGCCCTTTAAAGTCTTCTTTCTGATATATAGAAGAATCTGAGAATTTCCTAACTATCCATTTATTCTCAGCCTCATCATTAATTGTGACTAAATCTCCTCCCAGCTTATTTGCATTTTCTTTTGCCTCTATCCATGTTGGTCCTTCTATTAGAAAGTATGCGCTAGATTTTCTTCTGAAAAATTTAATATCTTTTAAATTATCAAGGTTTTCTTTCCCTTCATTAACTTTGTTTTGTAAGAGCTTTATTAAAACATTTAAATCTTCCGATTCTCCTTCGTAATTTTTTAATTCTTTTCTTATCTCACTTCTTAGATTTAAAGCGTATAAATTCGAGGGAGAAAACTCGATGCTTTTATTTATATCTTCTAGGGCATCTACTAAATTTCCTAAATTGAATCTTACTTCAGCTCTGCTGAAATAGCTTTCTCTACTTGGGTTTAGATTAATTTCTTTTGAAAAATCTTGTATAGAATCTAATAATTTTCCTTGTGCTTGGTTGCTTTTTCCTTGCTTATAATAAAAACCATTAGGCCGAATACCTATTCGAGTTCTTGTACATTCTTTTGATTTAATATATTTTCTATTCAATTTTTTACGTTTGCATGAATATTTAATTAACTCGTCATCTTCAATTTTATATTGAGTAATGTTCTTTTTAGTATTGTCGAATTCTTTTTGGGTATAAAAAACATCAGATGAGTTTTTTATACTTTCTTTCTTGGGCTTATTTAAAATAACTTTATCTTTGAGAGTTTGACCAGTAAGATCTATTTTTTTAAGAATCCCATTTTCTAAAAAACAATATCTATACTTATAAGTATTAGGCGTAATGAACTCATAGTTATTCCAACAGTTTTCTTTATTATATGTATCACTTGGACTGGCTTTTGCGCTAGAGATCAGGGACAAAGTTGACCCGCCAATTAGCGATAACGTAAGAAATTTTACAAAAGTCTTTTTCAATGACTCTATTATTCATTAATTTTATTATAGTATTTATATTAGAGAAAAATATTAAAAGCAGGTTTCTTTTGAACATTTATATCTTTTTCATATTTTCTTGAATTGATAATTTTCAAAGAAATCCTTGACTTCTATGGCTAAGATTTAATGACAGATTGATTTCGGACTGAATATGGTCACAATTTTATGACTCTATTTTGAGTTTGTGAACTTTTTGCTTTCTTTAGGGTAAAATTTAATAAGTTTAAAAGGGTATTTTAATAGGAGTGTTTTCTAAAGTTTCTTCTTATTATTATATAAGTTATGTATCAATGCCGTAATTGTGGCGCCCCTATAGCCAAGAGTAAAAAATCTAGAGAATGTGAATATTGTGGACAGCCTTTTTCAACTAAAAGATTAGACAATTTATTTCGACTTTCTTCTGATTCAGTTAATTGGCTAGGTTCTGGCCTTGGCTTTACAGCTAATCTTCTTGGTAATTCATCTCGAAATTCATATAGACGTTTTAATAATTTCCTTTCATTTAAGAGTCAAAATATAAATAGAAGAACTACTAATCTCTTTAACCGTAGAAACACAAAGCCTATTATATCAATTTTGTGTCTATCTTCTTTTACCATTATTCTATCAAGTTTATATATTAGAAACTCTAGCCAGATTCATCAAAAAATTGTTCGTAGTGGTGATGCAATTAAGGAAACAATCTTTTCTTTTAACTCTTGTAATTCTAATTATTCAACAAGTAAATTAATTGCCTTATCAAAACCAGGAGTTGTTCGAGTTATTGCAAAAAATGGAGCTGGAAGTGGTTTTGTCGTTAGGCACTTCAATAACAATACCTTCTTGCTAACGAATAGTCATGTTGTTGATGGACAAACTAATGTAAGAGTTGCTTGGAGTGATGGTGAGGAAGATATAGCAAATGTTGTATTAGATACAGGTCAAGGTTTATCTCCGACAACTGATTTAGCACTTTTAAAAATAAAAGGAAAGGAAGGAAAGGTATTAAGACTTCAAAATAAAAAGATTCTAATTGGTAGCGATGTAATTGCAGTCGGAGACCCTGAAGGGTTTGACTATTCTTTTACTAAAGGAATTGTTAGTGCAATTAGGGATAATGGAAAAGCTATTCAGCATGATGCTGCAATTAATCCAGGGAATTCAGGTGGTCCCTTGATTGCTAATTCTGGTTGTGTTGTTGGAGTTAATACTTTTAAGTTTCCAAATGCTAAAGGGCAAAATATGGAGGGTGTCGGTTTCGCAATATCAGCTAGATCAGCTCAACGTTTTCTTGGTAAATATTCAATGATATCGAGTGATTCTTCTCTTGATATGACGACCAATTCATTATTGACTAAAGAAGAAAAAGCTAAAGAATATATAAATAAAGCTGCAAGAATTTATAACATTAAGGGTAAAGAAAATGACACTATTAATCTGATTGATAAATCAATATCTTTATATAAAACATCAGAAGCTTATTGGATTTTAGCTTATGTCAATAGTTCTTTAGGTAATACAAAAGAAGGAATTGTTAATTATTCGAGAGCGATAGAATTAAATAAAGACTGGGGAAGTAAAAATATAGGTATAGCTTACTTTAATAGAGGACTTTTAAATTCTCAATTGAAAAATTATTATTTATCTATTGTTGATTTTGATGTTGCTATTAAACAAGATGATAGTAATGCTGATTTCTTTAGTTCAAGATGTTTTTCGAAGGTTAATATTCGTTCTTATAGGAGTGCTATTAATGATTGTTCAAAGGCGATCGATTTGGAACCAAATCACCCTTATGCTTATAACAATCTTGGAATGGCACAAATTGGCCTGAAAAATTATTCTAAGGCAATTAAAGCTTATAAAAAACAACTACTTATTGATCCTAAGAATGAATGGTCAAATTATCTTATGGCTGATGCATATTATTTAATGGGGGACAAGGAAAATGCATGCTCAGAATGGTTAAAGGCATCGGCAACTCATGGCAATAAAGATGCTGCTGATTTATTAAGTGAAAAATGTTTTGATTTTTCTTCCACTAATGAAAAAACCTCTAAATCTTCTAATGATGTAATGCATCCATTGCTGGAAGAAGAGCTTAGAAAATGTAGAGGTGATGTGTCTCTATTCTGTAAAAATCTTCGTCGAGGTAAGTTTAAGTTTAAGAAATAAAGTTTGGATAAAAAAATCCCTACCAATTGGTAGGGATTTAAATGTTATTAACTCAAGTGAAGCTTTTGCTTTTAAAATTTAAATGTTGTTTCAACACCCCACATGGTTTCATCAGCCCAGTTTGTGCTTCCAGAGCTATCAAGCACATGAAACATCATCATTGGCTTAACAGTAACACCATCTGAGACATCCCAGTTGTAATAAATCTCGTATGCTACACCTGCATTATCTTGACTACCATTAGATGTGTCATAACCAAGAACATCTGCCATGCCAGCACTTAGAGTTCCTGGGCCAATGTCATAATCCGCACCAACGGAAAATACTGTAGCTGTATCATAATTTTGATAATCGAAGTCAAGAGAGTCCATACCAACAGATATATCAAATCTGTCGTTCACGTTCCAATAAGCACCAATTCCTATGAAGATTGGATCACCTAGGATTGAGCCTGTAATTGCATTGCCGTTTTCATCGTATACAGTCTCGAAAAGGTCCGATGGATCATCATATAAGGTATATATAAGACCTCCACCAAAATTGTCGCCGTCATAACCTGCAGACAAAGTTGTCACGTCAAAGCCTAAATCACTACCTATGCCTTTGGTTGGATCGGCTCCATTAGCCCAGATAGTGCTAAAACCAAGGTTATAGCCCTCTTCACTCATCCAGGCAACTGCTAGGCCTGGTGCTCCAGATTTTGGATGATTGGATAAGTTGTTAGGGGCGTACCACCAACCATTAAACATTCCATCATTACTATAGGTTGATGTAGTCGTAGAGACTAATGCATCCATTTCAAACATAGGCCCAACAGCATAAAGTAACTCGTCTGTAAGAGCTTTTGTGTAATAAAGATTGCTAACTTTTAAAGAATTGTCTCCATACACTATTCCTTCTGTAGCTATCCGAGTGCTTGCTGGCGCATTACCTGCTTCTATCGATACTTTTAAAGCATCATCTCCTGAAAAACTGGTACTACTATCAATTTTATAACTATAGATCATGTGCAATTCATGATCAGTGTTGTCCTCAATGGTTACGGCGCCTGAAGTGAAGTTTGCCTCTCCGCTTATAGTTGTTGTTGCTGAAAAATCGTCTGCTTTTATCTCAGCTGCTGTTACTAAAAGGCCCAGAGCAGCTGGGGCAGCAAATAATTGCTTGAAAAGTTTCATTTAGCGCCTCACACACTATAAGATAAACTAAATGTATCAAATGAGACATAGAATTTCTAGTTTGAATAGACAGTTTAATTAATGATACATACTGAAAAGTCTTTTGTAGATTGAAACTCTTCCTCCTCAATAGCTGCTTGTTCACTAGTTGATTCTCTTGGCTCATATCCCAGAAACCAACCATGAGACTGAAACTCTCTTAATCTTTCTGCTGGCATAGTTTCAGGATTCATTGTTCTGTTGTATATGGCTTGATCGTATTTCTGTTTGGGTGTCGGTTCTTGCTGTTTATTAATTTGAGCAAGTAGTTTCTTTCGCAAACTTTTTAGGTCTTGTTTTGCTAAATCGGATTTGTTCATGGCTACTAGTGATTGTGAATTAGTTATCAATAGGTTTATTTCTTAGTTGGTTGATGTGTTGTAGAAGGGGACTCACTCCTTCGCTTCGCTCAGTCGTTCGTATAGTTATTGAGTAACGACTCTCTCTAATCTCTGTAAAAGAATTTTTTGTCTTAGATAAGCTTGTTTGATGTCTTCAAAGCTTTGTAGCTTCTCAGCTTCAGCTATCTTCTTATCACACACATTCACTTTAGATAGAAGATTTTTGCATACACGTTCTTTTGATTGCAGTAAGTAGGTCATAAATTATTAGGGATAGATGTTATGTCTATTGGATTGAAGATTGATGTCTTCTATTACTACGTATAGGAGGGTATAGATAGGAATCCAATCATGACAGTAGGTTTGGGTATTGATCATCTTTCCCCTTTTGTTTTAAATATTGGACTAATTGGTAAGGACTTAACTTCACTATATGTTCAACTTCTTCCATATCATCTTCAAAAAAACAAGTAGCCTCCTTATAATTAAGATTATATTTAGCCATATAGTAATAGATCGTTTGGTTTCTATATTCAAGATCTTCAAAGTTAAGTTGATTCTCTTCTATTATTTTTTCCATCTTTTCTTCAAACAAAGAATCAAAGGTATCAAGACCCATTGCTCTAGCCATAGCTTCCTCCTTTGAATATTGAATATCTAATTTTCTTTCTTCCTTTACTCCCATAAAGTAGTCTTTCCAAAAGGCTCTCACTTCCTTTAATCGTTTTGCTGACTGTGATTGCTTGAATGATGATTGATTCTTTTTCCATTCATTCGCTTTCACATCCTGGCTTATTTCTTGACAGCCTTTGATGAATTTGATTGTTCCATCTTTGATACCTTTAGCCATCCAAATGATGACTAATCTCAAGGCTTCTTTATTCGTGAGACTATTAATCTCTGCAATGTCTTTGAGCCAAACCAAGTCATCTTTAGTAATACGAATAGAAATAGTCTGATTACGGTTTGTGTGTCCTTTGTCTTTCGTCGTAGATTTAGATCTTTCTATTTGCTCTATCGAGGTTTTGCATGTCCTTCTATGTAGTTCATTGATCGAGATCCTTATAGAATCTCTCTTGTCTGTTTGAAGTGAGTTGACTATAGAATTCAGCATTTGACGTTCTTGAAAAGATAGTAATGCTTCGGCTTTGTATGAACACTTGTTAGTTGAATGAAGGATTGGACTTTCCCAGCAATTAAATTGCCTTTTCTTGAATGGGAACCATTCTTTTGATTTGCTTGTTGAATTGTATTTAGATTGATCTGAGTTCATCTTGTTGAAATTTTTAAGCTCATGATTTACCTCTAAAAAAATGAGCCCGATTAAATCGAGCTACCTTTCGTTTTTGTTTTTTTCTATCGATACGATTTATAAAGTGACTAATTTTCCTTGTGATATTTCCTAGTTGACTTTTGATAAAGAATATCAGTAGATATCTAATGGATGAATCACACAAAAAGATAGAGAAGAGATGTCCTCTTTTACCTTTTGAAAATCAACACGGTTTATCTACATTCGATCTGAATATGATCAGTAGGCATCGCAAAAAATATGTACGTGCTTTCGATAGAAAACAACAAATATCTTATCCATCAGAAATGATGGATGTATTAGAAGGTTAAGAAGCCTTTGCTGCTAGCGCATCTGAGATATTTCCTTTTGCCTCATAGATTGATTCATCAAGGTTTTCCATCTTTTCGCTGAGTTCTTTTAGCTTCTTCATCTCAATTAAATTCAATATGTTTGGATGAATTTGATGCATGGTATTTAGAAGCTGATCAGTATTGTCAAAGAATCGCTCAATAAGATGAATTGCAGAAAGGGTAGCCTCTTTTTTCGATCTCATTTCTTTTTCAATTGCTAGCTCTTCAGGAGTTAGTTCAGCTTTTCTAGCTTCTTCTTTTTCTTGTTTGACTTCTTTATCTATTTTCTTGATCTCTTTCTCTGTATAAGTTTCACCATTAGCGGCTCCAACCTTTACTTGTTTAACAGTTTCATCTTCTGCTTTCCTTAAAGCTTTTTCTGCCCTTGCTGTTGGAACTGATTGTGAAAATTGTTCCGGAGTTAATTCCTCTGACATGTCAGAGCTTTCTTCTTCGGGAGTGATGTTGATTGGCTCTTTCTCCTCTCCTTGATTTAAGAGTCCAAAAGTTTTGCATTCGGTTAGTAGTTCTCTCATGGTGCCTTCAGCAAGTTTGACTGCTTCGCACCATTGCTTCATGCATCTTCCACTTAGCTTTTCTTCTGCTATTGCTAATCGTTTGTAGTGACGACCATCTTGCTCAAGCTTGTGACCGTGTAGATAAGTAAAGATAGTTTCTTCTCTACTTTTTGTACCTGTAATCCTTCTGCTCTCTCTGTAATCTGATGATTTGATATAGGACAGATCACATTTCTCATATCCATAGTTTGAAAGTGTCTCTGAATCGAGTCCAAAAAATAATTTCGTTGTTAGTCCAATTGGTGCTTGAATTTTGTTATCAGTTTTGATTGATGTAGCTGGCATTGATAGTCCGTGAATAGTCGTGATTAAAAAAGAAGATGTACGGAAGTGAGAACGATAAGCAGAAAGAGAAGAGTGTTCTTCTTTCCTTTGAGGTCCTTGATCTGGGCTGCTTGTATATCCGTGAGTTCACAAGCAGCCGTAATCACTTCGTCTTTTGACGAACGTGGAGTGATATTCATTTTTTTTAGTTCTAGATTGAGAGTTGATTGATCGCTTTAGCTTTTGTTGCCTCTAAAGCTTTTGCATATTTCAGGGTTGTTTTAATTGAACGGTGATTTAATACAGCTTGTATTGCTCGAATCTCTACTCCTTCATCGACTAATCGAGTAGCAGTTGTATGACGTATTTGATGTAGAGCACGTTTACTTCCTAACCCAGTAATCTTCTTTAACTTTTTCATTCGGTTGTTTAAAGAGTTACGAGATTGCCAAGGAAATACTTTGTCATCATCAATCCGTTCACGATGCATCTCTAATAAAACAGGTTTTAATTCTGGATGAATTGAGATTGTGTGATCATCTCCATTCTTTGTATCAACAAAGGTGAGCTTGTTTTTATCTAATTCACAATCATTCCATTTCAGATTTAATAACTCACTTCTGCGAGCTCCAGTGAGGTATAGAAATAGAAGAGTCCTATGCAACAAAAGACCGTCTTTATTGAGCTTTAAAGCCTGCTCTAGCAGTGTACCTAGCTCAGTAGGTCCATAGACGTCTTTGCTCGCTGGAGGCTCTTTTAAACGTCGATAAGAAGGGACTGAAGACAGCACTCCTTCTA
>MDTB01019545.1_pt1 | contig 11210 bp, 10 predicted proteins | sample 811161 | NCBI WGS metagenome assembly MDTB01 (sample SAMN05326650, study PRJNA326480) | marine metagenome | isolation source: seawater | place: Mediterranean Sea | collected 2009
CAATGAAGTCTTCAATGAAGTATTCCAAATATCTAGGTATTTTGGTATGATTTGGTTCTCGGGGGACACAGAACGCCCCTTAAAGAGAGGAGATATATGGAACCTGAAGAATTTGGCAAACTGGTTAAAAAAATAATTAGCGATCCAAAAAAATTATATGCTATTTCATTAGTATTAATAATATTGTTTCCACCAATTAACTTTGTCACTAGCATTTCACAATTCAAAGGTTGGTTTTTTATAACAAAGCTAGGTGGTTTTTTTCATATTAATATACAATATTAAATAATTGAAGTTGCGTTGGTCACAGTGCTTTACTATTTATTTAGGAAAAAAAGTTAGCGGCACCTAGCAACAGAGCACCTCCCCCCCCCCTCTTCTCATTTGTTATTTTAGTTTGCATTATCAACATTATTTTAAAAATACTTATTTGATTGATGTTCCGCATTTTTGAATTTATTAAGTAATTATGGAGTCTAAAAAAATCAATTTAAACATTCAGTTTTTAAGGGGTGTTTCAGTAATAATTGTTTTTTTTTTTCACTTTAACACTCAAATATTCAATGTTTTTTTTGTAGGGGTAGATATTTTTTTTTTGTTATCAGGTTTTGTGATTACCAATTCAATTTTTGGAAAAAAGAACTTTAATATATCTAATTATTTTTTAAGAAGAATTAAAAAAATTTATCCTAATTTAATTATAATTCTTTTAACATTTTTTATCATTTTTTTTTTCTTTTATACGGACTATACAGATGATTACATAAATAATTTTTTTTCAATAATTTTCTCATTACTTGGCTTATCAAATTTTTACTATTCATTAAATCCAACTCTTTTCTATTTTAATGATGAAATAAGATGGATATTGCATACATGGTCGTTAAGCATTGAAATTCAATATTATATTTTATTTGGAATATTCTCTCTTATAATTTTTAATTTCAAAAAAAATCAAAACATAAATTTAAAATTAACAAAAAACATTATTACTTTTGTCGCTATCACATCTTTTTTATTATTTGTATTTACTGATATCAAGTATATTTCTGATTACTATTCACTGCCTGCAAGATTATGGGAATTTATGTTAGGTTCATTCCTATATTTTATTTATTTTGAAAAAAAATATGCTTTTAATAAAATTTTTATAATATTTTTACTTTTCCTAAGTTTACTAAACTTTCTAACTCTAAATTATAAATTAATAATTGTTTTTACATTATTATTTACTTTTTTAATCTTACTTTATTCTAAAGAACTTCAATTAAACATAATAACAAAGCCAATTATATTTATTGGAAAAATTTCATATTCATTTTTTCTTTGGCATTTAATTTTTATTTCTATTTTAAAAAACTATTTTTCATTAGAAATAATTAATTTTTTAATCATTTTTTTTATAACTATTATCTCCTCGTATTTTACCTATGAATTAATTGAAACAAGATTTAATAGAAAATTTTCAATTGATGACTATTTAGAAAAGTTAATAAAGGTTTTTTCTTTTTTACTAATAATTTCTTTTACATACTTATCGTTCTTTAACACAAATTTTCTTTATATTGTTAATAATAAACTTAACAAATTCTCTATTAATTTTTTTCAATTTATAGATAAAAATAGATTTGCTCATTCGAAAAAAGATAATAATAAAATTATTTCAATAAAATATGATAATTGCGAAAAAAATTATGAAAATTTTTCTTGGTTTACAAAAGTAAACTGTTTAAAAGAGAAATCTAGTGGTGATTTAATTTACCTTTTTGGAAATAGTTATGCAGAGCATTTATTTCCAGCATTACATGCCATTCCTAATGTAAACGTGATTTACTCAAGATTTGAAAACGAATATTTGAATGAAAAAAAACATTCTGATTCTAATTTGAACATTATAATTAATCAATATAAAACAATATCCCAAAAATTTATAAACAAAACAATTTTAATTTCATTAAATTCGGAAACTTTTTCAGTCGAAAAAATTCAAAAATTTGTTAGTAAAATAAATAGTAAAAAAACTAAAATTATATTGTTATATCCTCATCCAACCATAGAACAATTCAAAGATAATTTTTTACTCCAGAAATACTATGAAAGAAAAAATGATAATTTCAAAAAATTAAGTAAACTAAATGAAATTCAAGTTTTTGATACTTTTGATTACATTTGTAAAAAATGTAACTTAAATTTTTATTCAGAAATTTTCGAAGACGGAGTTCATTTTAATTTAATTGGATCACTTAAATTAACTAAACATTTAAACGAAGTCACAAAAACTAATTGAATATTAAATCTATTAAAAAATAAAATTACCCTGGTAACAGAACGCTCCCTTCTTTACTTTTGAAGATAATTTCATTTAACTAATTAAAAAATTTTTAAATAAAATTTGATAAATCTTTTTGACAGATTTTAAATCTGTTTTTATCAAACCAGAAATTTTCTCCAAAGAATTTGTTCCATCTGCGTATTGAAGGAAATCCATATAATTTTTCGTCAATTTTTTTTTATATTTTGTGGATAAAGTCGGATAAAGACCTCTTTTACCCATTTGAGGTTCACACATTATTTTGCATTTTGGATAAACTCTCTCCAATAATATTTCTATCGATTTTTTAGCAACATTAAATCCTCCAACACAACCTTTTAAAGTAACAAGATTAAAATTATCTAATGAAGTATGGTATTCAGGATATTCGCAATACTTGGTTCTAAAAATTGATGAAATCTTTAAATCGATACCAGGCGAATTATATTGTCTTTCATCTGAACCTCTTTCCAAAAAAGGATAAATTTTGTAACCTTTTATTCTTAGTAATTTATATGCTTGTATAATTGCTTCGTCAGATGGTGAATTTTGATATTTTGAAAACATACAAGAATGTTGTCTTTCGTCCCCAATACAAGAAAGATTATACCCCCCAATAACATTCTCTTTTAAATATTTAAGATTTTTACTTAAATAAGATATTGAACCAATTGTTTCTGGAATAAAAACAAATCTTAGAGTTTTGTTTAATCTTTTGCTTTTAAAATGATTTATTAGTCCCATAGACACTATTAGTCCAGATAACTCATCATTGGCCATTGAGGGATGACAAATATATGTGGAAATTAAAATCTCTTTTTTTGATTTACCTTTTAAAATTAATTCACCGTAATTTAAATTACCATTTCCATTTAAATTTGAATTAATAACAACCTTAAATTTATCATATAAAGAATACTTCTTATTAAAAATTTTATATTCTTTGTAAGAAATACAAAACCCCCATCTTTTTTTATAATAAGAAGTTATATAAGGAATTGCGTTTGGTTGATTTTTTAAATAATACAAATTTTTAAATAATTCTTTTTTTGTTATATTTTTGTTAATAGGGATTGAGTATCCGACTAAATGTAAATTATTTTTTTTAAAATCAATTATTTTGTTATTATATTTATCAATTACATAAGCTTCTGTTACATTCCATTCTTCCGGAATATTCCAATCAAAAACTTTTGTCCCTGATTTAAATCCTTTTATTTTAAGTTTAGAAAATTCATTTTGTATAATACCTAATGTTTTTTTTGCCCCTTCGCCTGTCAAACTTCTTGTTATAGGAAATAGTCTTATTTTAGCAAGATTGTAATATTTCTTTATAGACATATAAAATATTTAACATATTAAAATTAGAAAATAAAAACAATTAAACGAAGTTATAAAAATTAATCGCTGAATTTATGTCTTCATTCGAGAATGCATTTTCTAATAGGGGATATTTAAATGACATATTTAATACTTATTGAATATTAGAATCTTTTTTATCTTTGGACTTTACTATGTATAAAATTTTTTTAACAGTTAAGTAAATTCTGGCAATTATAAAATTGTATTCCCAAACATTATTCGTAAATATTGGTTTAGAACCTAATTTTGAAAGTTTATTAAATTCTGACAATCCAGAACCTTTAAAATATTTAGTATAAGATATCTGGTGACTATTATTATAAAAGAATTTTTTTACAAATTTATCTATTGCATCATTATTAACAGATAATGAAAAATTTTTTAATTTTTTGTAAAAAAGACTTTCGGTATCATCAAAAAAAATATATCCATTTTTTTTTACATATATAAACCATTTTTCTAAGGTTTTTTTTACGTGTGTCTCATCATGATAGCTATCAATATAAAGCACATCAACGCCGTCTTTTATTTTTGGAAACTTCTCAAATATATGTTCAATATTTAAGTCATTTGTTTTCAAAAAATTCCATTTTTTTGTGTCTACGTTTTTAAAATTTTCATTATTTACGACATTAGAACAATCTTTGATATCTATTGAATAAAGCTCTCCTCCGTTATCATTAATAAATTTTAAAAATTTTGCAGTTGAACCGCCTTTGTCTACTCCAAGTTCTAAAATAATAGGTTTATCAAAATTTTTAAGTTTCGATAAACAAAATCCAAATGTATTGTTATCAATAGTATCCATTTTTTTTATATTTTAATTAATTTTTTTATATATTATATGACCTAATTATGAAAACATACGATTTATTTATTGAAAGTGATAAATGGTCTACAAAGTGGGAAAAGTATTTTGATGTTTATGATAATATTTTTGAAAGATTTAGAAAAAAAAAAATCACCTTTGTAGAGGTAGGCATACTTGATGGCGGGTCTCTAAATATATGGAAAAAATATTTTCATCCAGATTCGAGGATAATTGGTATTGATTTTAATCCAGAATGTAAAAAATTTGAAAAAAACGGTATTGAGGTTTTTATTGGGGATCAGTCAGATGAAAAATTTTGGGATGATTTTTATAATAAAATCGGAAAAGTTGATATTTTGTTGGATGATGGAGGTCACACTAATATGCAACAAATTATAACAACAGTTAAATCTGTACCAAATATAAATGATGATGGTATTTTGATTGTCGAGGATACACATGCAAGTTATATGACTGAGTTTGGAAATCCTGGTAAATATAGTTTTATTAACTTTTCAAAAAAACTTATTGATGATGTTAATTTTAAATATCCAAAATTAGGAAATTTTAAACTATCATTAAATGAATATATCTATTCAATACAGTATTATGAAAGTTTTGTAATATTTCATATAAATACTAAAAAAACTTTTATTAATAAAAAGATTAATAATAAACCTGACGAAAATCATAAAATCGAAGATTTTAGATATCGTAACTCAGTCATACAAAAATTAGCATCAGGTGAAACATTGAAAAAATTAAAATATTTAAATAAATTCAAAATTTTTAAAATAGCTTACTATTTTTTCTCTAAAAAAGTTATGTATATAAAAAATAATTTTGACACAAAAAAATATAAAAAATTTTTCAAATAAATAAGGATTAAATATGTTTCTTAATAAACTTGATAAGAATGAAAAAAGAACAATGGAATACTCTTTTCAGCTGACTGCTATTGGAAATATAAGAGTAAAAAATTTAATGTGCTAATCGAAGTATGTCAATAATTGAAAAAATCTTCAATCCTTTAGGCAATTTCCATCATAAGAGGATCTATAGATATTTGTCTGATCTTAATATTAATATGATTATCGATATAGGGGCTCACAAAGGTGAGTTTCTTGAGAACATGTTAAAAATTGAAAAGATAAAAACATTTTATGCCTTTGAACCTCAAAAAGATATTTTTGTTGAGCTAAATAAGAGATTTTCTAAAAATAAGAAAATAACTTTATTTAATTATGCAATGGATAAAGAAGTTTCAAACAAAAGATTGCAAATAAGTAAACTTAGTATGACATCCTCTTTGGCCCAAATTAATGAAAAATCGGTATATCTAAAATTAAAAAATATTCTGACATTTTCAAAAAAAAATTTTGTAGATGGATACGATGTTCAAACAAATACTGTAGATAAGGTTTTTGAGAGAATGAGCTTACACAAAACGTTGCTTAAGATAGATGTTGAGGGTTATGAAATGAATGTTATTAAAGGGTCTCTAGAGAAATTAAAAGAAATCCCATTCATCCTTTTAGAAAACCAATTTGGTAATCATTATAAAAACAACAACTTTAATGATATTGAAAATTTACTCCTGCAAGAAAACTTCTCGATATCAAAAAAATTTCTCTTCCCAACAATGCATTATCAAGATGTTCTTTTTAAAAAAATTTGAGCTATTTAAGAAATTGATTTAAATTTGGTTTAAAATAATTCGGCCCCTTCATTACTTTACCATTTTCATTAAATATTGGTTTTCCATCTACACCTAATTTACTCATGTTAGAATTTTGAACTTCTTCAAAACATTTATCTAAGTTTACTCCAAAAGCGTGACCAGCCCCATAAGTAACATAGAGTATGTCTGTTAAAGCATCAATGGTCTCTTTAAGATCTTTGTTTTTAATTGCATCTTTAAGCTCTTCAAGCTCTTCTTCGATAAGATTTATCCTTAGTGTATTTATCTTCTCTGAGGGAAAACCAGCATTTGCTTTAATCTCTTGTCCAAATGTTTTCATAAACAAACCTACTTTTTCAAAATTTGTCATAATGCTCCTATATGATTCTAATGCCTTTTAATGTATAATAATTAATACATAATCCAAATGAAATTTAGAAAAGAAACAGATAGCATGGGGTCCATAAATGTTGCGGATGATAAATATTGGGGTGCTTCAACTGAAAGATCTAAAAAATATTTTGATATAGGAAAAATACTAGTAAGTGAAACTCTAATTAACGCAATTGCCATAATAAAACTTGCTGCTGCGAAAGTTCACAAAAAAGAGAAGCAAATCGACGCAAAAATTTGTAGTGCGATTGTAGTTGCTTCCAAAGAAATAATTTCAGGTAAGCTTAATGATAATTTCCCATTAAAGGTATGGCAGACTGGGTCTGGAACACAAACTAATATGAATGTAAATGAGGTAATAGCCAATAGGGCAATTCAAATCTTAGGTGGAAAGAAGGGCTCAAAAAAACCAGTCCATCCAAATGATCATGTAAATAAATCTCAATCAACTAATGACGTATTTCCTACTGCAATGCATATTGCGATTGCTATAGAAACAAAAAATAAATTATTACCCTCTTTAAAAAATCTTAGTAAAGAATTAAAAAAAAAAATAACTAAATTTAAAAATATTGTCAAAGTTGGTAGAACACATCTTCAAGATGCAACTCCACTTACCTTAGGTCAAGAATTTTCAGGATATTACTCTCAATTAAATGATTGCATTGTAAGAATTGAAAAATCTTTAAAGGAAATTTTTTTTCTTGCCCAAGGAGGCACAGCCGTTGGAACAGGAATTAATTCAAAAAAAAACTTTGATGTAAAAATCTGCAGGGAGATAAGTAAATTAACTAAAATAAAATTTTACCCTGCAAAAAATAAATTTGCAGCTCTTGCTGCACATGATCCAATTGTAAATTTCTCGGGAACATTAAATACAACGGCAGTTTGTTTAATGAAAATTGCAAATGACATTCGGTTTTTAGGCTCAGGTCCTAGAGCCGGTTATGGAGAGTTGTTGTTACCCGCAAATGAACCAGGATCATCAATAATGCCTGGAAAAGTTAATCCGACACAGTGTGAAGCAGTCACAATGGTCTGTGTTAAAGTAATTGGAAATCATACAGGTATAACACTGGCAGGTTCTCAAGGACAATTTGAATTGAATGTTTTTAAACCTCTTATTGCTCATAATATTCTTCAATCTATAGATCTTTTGTCTGACAGTTCAAAAAATTTTTCACAATTTTGTATAAAGGGTATTAAAGCTGATATAAAAAAGATAAATGAAGATTTAAGTAACTCATTAATGTTGGTAACAGCGCTAGCTCCTAGATTAGGTTATGATAATGCGGCTAAAATTGCAAAATCTGCTTTAAAAAATAAAACTACATTAAAGTTTGAAGCTACAAAAACTGGTCTTATCTCTGAAAAGGAGTTCGATAAAATTGTTGACCCAAAAAAAATGACTTATCCTGGATAGCTAGATATAATCTTATTAATAAAACTTCTTAAACTAATCCAGTTATTGATAGTGATAGAATTGTTATTAAAACTATAAATTAAATCATCAAGATTATCATTTAAATCTGATTTATCATTATTTATTGATATAAAAAATATTTTAGTATCAAAATTAGATAGGTTATGAATTAGTCCAAAATAAATTTTATCAATATTTTTTTGATTTTTTTTTGAAACCAAAAATTTTCTATAAAACTTGTCCTTATCAAAAACTTTAAAAACAAATTTTCCTTTAAAAATTATATCATTATCATCTAAATAAATGTTTCCATAATCTAAATTAAGACTTCCAATTTTTTTATTCAACAATTTTGAATTAGTCAGTTCAATTTTTTCTCCCACAAAATTCGAATTTATCAAAATTTCATTAAAAAAATTTCCATTATTTAAGTTGTCACTTCGAATTGCTAATCTTCCATTAAAATTTTCATTTAATAAAAACTCCCGAGAAAAAATTTCATTTAATATATTTTTATTTGGTATTATTTTTTTTAGATCAAATCTTTGAATTTTTGAGTCAATTTTGAAATCAAATGGGTCAAGATTTATTTTTCCAGTATAATTAAATTTATTTGCTCCAATAAAAGAATTGAAAGACTCTAAAATGACTCTGTCCTTTTCAAGGGAATAATTTGTAATTAATTTAGATCTTTTAAAATTGACTTTAAGATTTTTAGTTTTATCATTTATTTTTGTTTTATTTATTAAACTAAATTTAAGAGGAGCAAATTTTATTTTTGTAATTTTTTCTTTTACGTTTTCATCATATTTCCAATCTAAGGTAAATGGGACGTTAAAAATTTTTCCTTTAGAAATTAAAAAGTTCTCTTGCTTGAATTCATCTTGAAAAATTAAAATATTTTCGAGAGTTAGAAATGAAACAATTTGACCTTCGTTACTTTTATAGAAAATTTTGCTTTTAAGAACTTTTATAGGGTTTTTTGAAAAACCATTATTTAAAAAATTATCAATTAATTCAAAATCAGATTTTTCAATAAAAAAATTAGCATTTTTGATTTCAATATTTTTAATCACATTGTTCATCTTAAAAAAATTATTCTGATCAATAAAAATTTTTAATTTCTTGATTTGACCAAAGTCTTTTTGATAGCCCATCTTTTCATTAAATATTACAACATCGTTTATGACGTAATGTGGTTTTGGCAAAATTGAGTAGTTGATATCCGGAGTTAGTGCAAAGTCTAAGTTGTATTCATTCTTTAATTTTTTCTCTAACTCATTCTGTATATTTTCACTAACTAGTATTCCTGGAATTGATAGGTACAGAAGATAAAAAAAAAATACTATACTTAGTACAAATAGGGCGTAATTTAATTGAAATTTTTCAGATATATAATTTTCTATGTTTTTTTTCCTAAATTGGTTAAAACTAAATTTCCATGTGCCTTTAGACGTATTGATTAATGTGAAAAATTTACTAAACATCTTACTAAGGATATTTTTCTTTAAGAAATTTTTTTGAAAGAATGATTGGATTTTAAATTTTTTCATTATTCTATAGAATGACTTATAGTGATTTAAAATAAATGATAAACTCTGAATATTTAAAAAATTTAAATAGTTTTCAAAAAGAGGCCGTTTTACATACATCAGGGCCGCTATTAATTGTTGCTGGGGCCGGGTCTGGAAAAACAAAGGTACTTACATCAAGAATTGCAAATATTGTTGAAAAAAATCTTGCTTTTCCAAACGAAATACTAGCTGTAACTTTTACTAATAAGGCAGCGAGAGAAATGCAAAATAGGATTGGTCTAATACTAAAAAAAAAAGCAGTCGGCCTGCCATGGCTTGGGACATTTCACTCCATCTGTGCAAATATATTAAGAAAACATGCTAAAGCTATCAATCTGACACAAAATTTTACAATAATAGATCAAGATGATCAGCAAAGATTAATTAAAAATATTTGTAAAAGTAATAATATTGATACCAAAAAAATTTCTCCAAATTTTGTACTAGCTTTAATAAATAAATGGAAAAATTCTGGTTGGTATCCAAAAAACGTAAAAATTTCTAGAGCACAGATTTTAGAAAAAAATATGTTAGAAGTTTACAAAGTATATCAAGAGAAACTAACTAACCTTAACGCATGTGATTTCGGAGACTTAATTCTTCATTGTGTTAAAATTTTTGAAGAAAATCAAGATATTAACAAAATTTATTCAAAAAAGTTTAAATATATTCTGGTGGATGAATACCAGGACACGAACTATATTCAAAGCAAGTGGCTAAAACATTTAACCCTACTGCATAACAATATTTGCTGTGTAGGTGATGATGACCAGTCAATTTATAGTTGGAGGGGTGCAGAGATCAAAAATTTTTTAGAATTTGATAAAGTTTACGAGAATACAAAAATTATAAGACTAGAAGATAATTATAGATCAACTCAAAATATTTTAAATGTTGCCTCACATTTAATTTCCAACAACGAAAATAGGCTCGGGAAAAAGTTAAATTCAAATAAAGCAGAAGGTGAAAAAATTAGATTAAACTGTTTTAGAAATGGCAAAGATGAGGCTATAGGTGTATCAGATATAATTGAAAGTGAGCTTAAAAAAAAATATTCGTACAACAATATTGCTATTCTTGTTAGAGCAATATTTCAAACGAGGGAATTTGAGGAAAGATTTTTAAAGATTGGCCTACCATATAGAATATTAGGTGGGACAAAATTCTATGAAAGAGCTGAAATTAAAAATTGTATCTCTTATTTACGCATCATCCAACATGAGAAAGATGATCTTTCTTTTGAAAGAATAGCTAATGTACCTAAAAGATCTATAGGAGAAACTTCACTTAAACAAATAAATGAGTATGCCAGAAATAATAATTTATCATTAGAAAAGGCTTCTCAAAATTTGATTAATCAAAATTTAATCAAACCTAAGACTAAACTAGGACTTTTATCATTTTTAAATATGATCAAGAAATGGAGAAATGATCATTTTATTAAAAAAATAAATCACGTCAAACTTTTACAAATTATATTAGATGAATCTGGTTATTCAGCTTCCTTAAAAGATAAAAAGGATTTAGAAAACGAAAATAGGCTTGAAAATATCAAAGAGCTTTTAAGTGCTATGAAAGAATTTGATAACTTAGAAAGTTTTCTTGAACATGTTTCTTTAGCTACTTCTATTGATCAACAATGGGAAGGTGAAAAG
>MDTB01024547.1_pt1 | contig 11210 bp, 9 predicted proteins | sample 811161 | NCBI WGS metagenome assembly MDTB01 (sample SAMN05326650, study PRJNA326480) | marine metagenome | isolation source: seawater | place: Mediterranean Sea | collected 2009
GACATCTTTTAAATAATTTTAGAATTATAGGCGGATCAATTGAAGAGGTTTGGTCATTTGGGTATACTTTTTAGTATGAGTAAAGTAAAAAATGCGTTTAAAGATACGTTAAATCTGCCTCAAACATCATTTCCTATGAAAGCAAATTTGAGCCAAAATGAGCCCCTTAGATTAAAAAAATGGGATAAACTAAATCTTTACGACCACTTACAATTGCAACGAAAAGATGCCCCAACATTCACATTTCATGATGGGCCGCCATATGCAAATGGTTCAATTCATATTGGCCATTTACTTAATAAAGTTTTAAAAGATTTGGTTGTTCGATCACAAATGCTACTTGGTAAATCATGTAAATTTATTCCTGGCTGGGATTGCCATGGGCTCCCTATTGAACACAAGGTTTTATCAGAATTATCCCCTGAAAAAAAAGCTAAGTTAGCCACACTGACTCCAGATCAAGAACGCTTAGCGATTCGAAATGAATGCAAAAAATATGCTGAAAAGTTTATAAAGCTTCAATCACAACAAATGAAACGATTGTTAACCGTCGCTGATTATAAGGCGCCTTATTTAACATTTCAGCCTGATTATGAATCAAAAGTTCTTGATGTATTTGCAGGTATGGTAAAAGAAAATATTGTTTTTCGACAATTAAAGCCTGTTCATTGGTCCATTGCTAATCAAACGGCATTAGCAGAAGCTGAGCTGGAATATATGGATAAAACATCACAAAGTGTTGCTGTAAAGTTTTTGATTTCCAAGCATTCTCTATCGTCAGACAAGCCGCTACATGCGGTTATATGGACAACCACACCTTGGACATTACCGGCTAACTTAGCCATTGCTTATGGAGAAAAGATTACCTATGCTATCGTTGATATAAACGGCGATCATTGTATTGTTGCTGAGGATAGACTGTCTTTTTTTGATGATTATGCTGATGTAAAAAAAATAGCATCACTTTCTTCAGAACAACTTTCAGGTATGGTTGCTCGCCATCCATTCCTTGATCAAGATGCACCACTACTTCCAGGAGGGTTTGTAACCACTGAAGAAGGTACAGGATTAGTTCATATTGCTCCCGGCCATGGGACTGATGACTATATTTTAGGGCAAGCCAATGATTTAACCACATACTGCCCAGTAAAGGCTGATGGGACGTACGATGAATCTGTTCCTGATTGGATAAAAGGGGTATCGATTTGGGATGCAAATGAAATTATAATTGATACATTAAAATCATCAAACCACCTAATTTTCTCAAATGAATTTGTCCATTCATATCCTCATGATTGGCGTTCGAAAACACCGGTGATTTTTCGAAGTACTGACCAATGGTTTATTGGTGTTGATCATCCTTTAGAAAGCACCAACACGTCATTGCGTAGCATGGCATTAAGTGCCATTGATTCTGACATTGACTTTTACCCTGATTGGGGGCGATCGCGGCTTCGTGGCATGTTAGATGCTAGACCAGACTGGTGTATTTCTCGACAGCGATCTTGGGGGCTTCCAATTCCAGCATTCCAAGATGCTTTCGGTCAAATTTTATTAACCGAAACAAGTGTTCGTCATATCTCAAAGCAAATCAAATCTGAGGGATCTGATGTTTGGTTTCGGCAATCGGCAACTCATTTATTGGAAGGCTATGACATTGTAACCGACCCCATGGCGCCTCAAACCTTTGATCTTTCATCGGCACAAAAACTCAATGATATTTTTGATGTCTGGTTTGAATCTGGATCATCCTGGCATGCAGTGCTTGACCATCGTCAAAGTGAAAAAATGGCTGATTTATACCTTGAAGGATCTGACCAACATCGTGGCTGGTTTCATTTATCTTTACTCCCTTCCCTTGCAATTAACCATCTGCCACCCTACAAAGCCTTATTAACTCACGGGTTTATTGTTGATAAAGATGGCCGAAAAATGAGTAAATCATCGGGAAATGCATTAACTGTTGATGACATTTTAAAAACTCACGGGGCTGAAGTTACAAGGTGGTGGGTAAGTTCGCTAAGTTATGAGAATGATATTAAAGTTGATATCAGCTTTTTTAAAGAAGCTGGAGATTTATACCGAAAAATTCGAAATACAATTCGTTTTTTATTAAGTAATTTATATGATTTCAATCTAACTTTAGATGATTGCTTGCAAAAGGCGGCATCATTTTCAGATACAACTGTTGATGCTTATGTTTTGGCGCTTACAACTGAGTTTGAATCCACCACACTGACTTATTATTCAAACTATCAATTTCGAGACGCGAATAGCGCAATTTATCATTTTTGCAACGATACCTTGTCTTCATTTTATTTATCCAGCATAAAAGATCGATTATATTGTGATACCCCAAATTCTGATCGTCGCATCAGATCTCAAATTACATTACGAATTATTTTGGATGTTTTAATTCGATTATTAAGCCCAATTCTTCCGCATACTTGTGACGAAGTTATGGAGGCGCTCCATCAAGGCAATGATGATACCATTCAAGGAAAACCGGCACTTGGGATCACATTTAAAAATAATCAAGCTTGGGATCATGTTATGGAAACGCGAAAGCAAGTTTTAAAATTATTAGAAGATGCAAAGTCTAATGGAATAGAAAATAGTTTAGATGCTGGCATCGCACTTCCGAAATCACATAACTTAAACCAGTTTAACAATGACTTGGCAGATATTTTTGGTGTATCTCGCATTTCTGAGTCATCATCGGATATAATAACGGTACAAGATTTACGAAACGAACTTCGATGTGAACGCTCTTGGAAACGAGATCAAACTGTAAAAGAGTGGCCAAATGGTTCAATATTATCAGAAAGGGATTACAATGCAATCAACAAAAACAATTGACTTATTAAGTTTAGGAAATACCATTGTCGACTTGGAGTACAAGGTCGATGAAGAAAAACTTACGGAACTTAATATAGAAAAAGGATCCATGACGCTGATTGATAAGCCTAAACGGGATGAACTTCAAACCTTATTAGGAGACAATGTTCACTTATGTAATGGTGGCTCGGCTGCAAACTCAATATTTGTTGCAAACTTACTGGGACTCAAGGTTCACCATTTGGGTATTATTGGGCAAGATTCTTTATCTGAATTTGTGATTAAAGATTATGATGCAAGTGGTATTTCTCATTCATTCGAAGAAACAAAAACAACGGGTGATACTGGGTGTTGTTTTGTATTAATTACACCGGATGGCGAACGCACCATGCTCACGTATTTAGGTGTTAGCAATCAATTTAAATCGACTTCTTTTATGACCCCACATATTGCGTCAGCCAAACGATTGTTTATCGAAGGTTATCTAGTTGCTGATGACACCTGCTTTGACTTAATTAAATCGACGATAATTCCTCTGGCAAAGAACGCTCAAACTGACTTAGTTTTCACATTATCAGATGCTGGCCTTATTTCTTTTTTTAAATCTCGATTCGAAGAATTAATTCAGTTGTCTTTCGATGTTATTTTTTGTAATTTTCAAGAAGCGGCAGCTATTTCTGGTCAGTCAACAATCGATGAATTTAAGGTATTTTTTTCAACGCTTGCAAAAGAAACTATTATTACCGATGGTGAAAACGGTGCCTTCATTATTGCTGAGGATACCGTTGTACACTGTCCAACGACATCAATAACCCCAATTGATACCACGGGTGCTGGTGATTCATTTGCAGGTACATATCTAGCTTTACGTAAAGACAACTTATCCATTGCACTCGCTGGAGAAAAAGCAAATGAAATTTCAGCGTTGGTTATTTCAAATTTTGGTGCTCGCCCAGTTGAGCTCACTCATAAATTAACGGCATAACTTTTTTTCATTAACGCTAACGATTACATTATAAATTATCTAATGAAGGTCTTTTTCGAGCAATTCACTGATCATTTTCAATCCTTTAAATTGTAAGTCCCGGTCATAGTGATCAAATTCCAAATAATTTAGTAAAGACGTTGGCACCCCACCGGTTAAGATTGTTTTCAGATGGGGTTCTGAATTTAATATTTCAGACCGAATGCCATTAATCATTTTAATGGCACCAAAAAACAGTCCTGATGACATAGCGTCTTCTGTTGATTGACCAACCAAAACAGGCTTTTCTGATGGAAAATTTACTAATGGTAGTTGTTCCGCTCCTTGAAATAATGCATTTCTAATCATTTTAAATCCAGGAACAATAATTCCACCATAGTAATCGCCGCCCTTTTTTATTCTGCAAAATGTAACGACTGTACCAATATCAATAATAATCGCGTCTGAATCCCAAGTATTTGCAACAGCTACGGCATTGACCAACCGATCTATCCCAACACTTTCTTTTGGTGTTACATGGATTTTTAGATCAGGAAAATGCTGATGTGTTAAAAAAATAGTGGTCTTATGATTTATTTGTTTAATCTTTTCATTTATTGATGGAACTACGGATGAAATAATAAACGTTTCAATTGTTTTCATTTTAAAAAAAAGAGACAATGATTCATGGTCACTATTTATAAAACAAGACACAATTTCTTGTTTATTCTTGATAATTTTCACTTTAATTGCGGTGTTTCCAATATCGACTAACGCATATGTCATAAAATATGATGTATTGAATTCAATGCAATTGTCAATTGTACGAAATATTTTTGTATAGATCGCCAATGAGTTGTTGAATAATTTTATCTTCTTTTTTCATGCCTTCACATGTGAAAAAAAATAGCTCGCCTAGTACAATCATATTCGTTAGTAAAAATAACTGATCTTTATCCATAACCCCTCCTATTATATTATGCCCATTAACGGTATAATATATGCATCAAATTTTTTAATTATGTTGAAAACACGCGTTATTATTGGCCCAACAGCAAGTGGGAAATCAGATCTAAGTATTCAATATGCCCTAAAAGAATCGGCTGAAATTATTTCGGCTGATGCTTTTCAAGTATATAAAGATTTCAATATTGGTACTGGCAAATTGATAGGTGCTGATCAGCAAGGCATTCGTCATCATTTAATAGGAATACGCAATCCAGAGAACCTTTATTCTGTTCAAGCATTTTTGAACGATGTTTTAGCAGTAATGAAGCCGAATCCGGATCAATCATTTATTATTTGTGGCGGGTCTGCGATGTATTTGAAAGCGTTACTATATGGATACCAACCACTCAAACGACTCCCAGTTGAAGATCGGCCATCGGGAACTGCGAAAGAACTTTGGGATGAATTACATTCAATCGATCCATTACTTGCTCAAAAAACACCATTTCAGAATAAAGTTCGGGTTCAACGTTATTTGGAGCTTTTTCAAATTTATAATAAACCACCCTCTGAGCTATTTGTATCCGCCCCATTTGATTCAACAAAATATCAAGTGATTGGGATTTCGATCGAAAAGGAAGTATTGAAAGAACGAATTAATAGACGTATCGATAAAATGATTCTTAAAGGATTGGTTGACGAAGTTGAATATTTAATGAAAAAATATCATAAAGATTCTCCCGCATTTCAGGCTATAGGTTATAAAGAAGTCATTCAATACTTACAGGAAGATTATGATAAAGATACTATGATTCAAACAATAAAAAATAATACAATGCAGTACGCAAAACGTCAGATGACTTGGTTTAGGACTTTTAAACATGTTGAGTGGATTTCTATCTAACTTATTTAAAAAAAATACATTAGCTGCGCTTTTTGGAATTTTAGGCGCTCTAATAATTTCATATATTGTCTACTCCCCACGTTTGCCATTAAACTTTGATATTGCTATTGGTGAACCTGCACCACAAACCATTCGATCCCCTCAGTATATTGAATTTCAAACGCCCGAGGATATTGAAAAAACAGCTCAATTAAGAAATGCACGAAAAAAACTAATTAACCCTATTTATTCCATCGACAGTTCCATTCAAAAACAAATTAATGAAGATATTATTACATTTTTCACTGAATTAAGACTGGGTGACGCATCACTAATTAATAATCAATATAATTTTTTAAAAGAAGACTTTAAAGCCATATTATTCGGCCTTACCGATCCTGAATTGGATGAACTTGAATTGAGTGTAATTGAAACAGTTTCAATTATTTTACAAGAGGGTATTAAGGATATTAATTATGACGCTATTTCGTCTAAAGCTGAGGAATATAACTTTGAACACTATTCTGACCAATTAATTAAAGTTATTGCTTCAATTTGCAAACAATTTTTACGACCCAACCTATATATTGATAATCAAAGGACCGAAGAAATTGTTGAACAGCAAATTAATGCTATTAAACCATTTGTAACAACATTTAAATCTGGCCAGGTTATTGTATCTCAAGGCGATCGATACACGAAATTTCATATTGAAGTTTTAAAGGCGTTAAAACTTTATGGGTCGACAACTAATACAATTAATTTTATTGGCATATTTATTATCTGCACGTTGTCATTTGTGCTATTTGAACGATTTCTATATTATTTTTATCGAAAACTTCATGGCCAAGTTTCAACATACATTCTGGTTTATATTTTATTACTCCTTGTGTCTGCAATTTCACTTGGGCTGTATTCTATTCCAAATCTAAAGTTTGTTGATACGCTTCATTTTTTAATCCCAGTTCCAGCGATGATCATTCTTTTATGTCTTTTATTAACACCCAATATAGCGATGATTTCAGGTACAATTTGCTCAATTTTGATTGCAATTATGTACCAAAACAATATTTATATTTTACTATTTTTATTTTTCTCAACATGTACTACAACGTTTTCTTGCTACAAAATATATAAACGTTCTGATTTAGTTAAATCGGGTAATGTTATTGGCATTGTGAATATTTTAGTTATCATTTCTATTGGCATTTTAACCGATATTGCCTCACCAATTTGGTATTTATATAATGGTATTATTGGTTTTACGAATGGTTTTTTATGTGCCATGATTTCGTTTGCTTTTTTACCTTATTTTGAAGGTCTATTTAAAATAACAACATCTTTAGGGTTATTAGAAACCGCCAATTTAAACCATCCTTTATTAAAAAAACTCATGTTAAATGCACCTGGCACTTATCAACATAGCTTAATGGTAGCGAACCTGAGTGAAGCAGCTGCAGAAGCCATTGGTGCCGACGTTATTCTTACTCGAATTGGCGCTTATTTTCATGATATTGGAAAAATGAAGCGTCCTATCTTTTTCTCTGAAAACCAATTTTCTACTGGAAACCCGCATGAAAACTTATCTCCACGAATGAGTAAAATCATTATTTCAGCCCATCCAAAAGATGGTGTTGAGATGGCTCAAAAATTTAAACTTCCACAAGTTCTCCAAGACTTTATGCTTGAACATCATGGAACATCTTTGGTTTCATTTTTTTATGATGTTGCAAAACAAAACCAGGATGATGATGCCAATGAATCTTTAAAAGAGGATTTTCGCTACCCTGGTCCAAAGCCGAGCACAAAAGAATCCGGCATTTTAATGCTTGCAGATGCTACAGAGGCAGCAATTCGTAGTATTGATAAGCCGACCCTACCAAAAATTGAAAACCTCATTGAAAAAGTATTTATCACAAAAATTACGGATGAGCAGTTAAACCAATCGGGGCTAAGCTTGAATGATGTTCAAGCAATAAAAACTACCTTTTTAGAAATTTTTAAAAGTATTTATCATAGTCGATTAGATTATGAGGAAGAACTTAATAAAATCATTGATCAAACAAAAAGCAAATATAACGATGAGTGACCTGCCAATGCTGGTTGTAAATAATGAACAATCTGATGTAACCATTTCGCTGGACATTGAAGCGTTTTCTATTCAGGTTTGTACTCATTTAAATTTAATATTTGATCATTTAGAAATTACATTACTTTCCTCACATGCGATTCAGAAAATGAATTTTGATTATTTTAAACAAGATGTTCCTACAGACACCATTTCATTTAACTTAGCACCAGACGGTGCCATTACTGGGGATGTATATATTTGCCCTGTGGTGGTGTTAAATAATTCGAAACAATATGCGTCAGATTTTGATAAAGAACTTAAAATTGTGCTTATCCATAGCCTATTGCATTTGGCTGGTTATAATGACAATACCCCTGAGACATCCTCTGAAATGATAGCATTACAAGATAAAATATATTTAGAGTTATCACAATGAGAAAGCCTAATTATAATTTTTTTCATCGAATCTATCTTGCATTAAGCGGTTTGTTCCAAGCTTTACGCCGTGAGCGCCATCTTAAGATTCATTTTATTGTCGCTATCTTTTTAATAACGCCGCTTATTTGGATTAAAGTGCCAGTCATTAATGTTTGGATTCTTATCATTTTACTCTGTTTATTAATTGTTGCTGAACTTTTTAATACAGCAATTGAAACTACGGTTGATTTAATAACGAAACAATTTAGCTATCGTGCAAAATTTGCTAAAGATGTGTCATCAAGTGCTGTTTTAATTTTAGCAATTTTAGTGTTAATTTTTAGCATTTTTATTTATTGGCCTAGCATGTATAATTTGATAGTAGGAGTCATTCTTGGACATTAGCATATACAAAATTCTCGCTTTTTTCATATTTTTATTGTTATCTGGACTATTTTCATCAACTGAAACCGCTTTTACAGCTATTAATCGCATTCGTTTAAAAGGCCAATTTGAAAAAGAAAACCCAAAACAAACTGAAGATGTTGAACGTCTTTTAGAGCACCCTTCAAAATTAATCACGGCCATTTTAATTGGTAATAACTTCTGTAATGTTGCATGTTCTGCATTAGGCACCACCATTATTATTGATGTTTTTAAATATATTCAAATCACTAATCTAGCAATAATAATGCCAACAATTACGGTTATTGTTACGATTCTATTATTAATATTTGGCGAAATCACACCAAAAACCTTGGCCTTAAAAGAACCTGAACGATTTGCTGTTTTTTCATCAAAGTTTATTTCGCCATTCCTGATTGTTTTCTCGCCAATTATCTATATTTTTGACATCTTCAACCAATTTATTAATAAAATATTTAAGTCAGAGCTTCAATTATCTAACAAAAGCATGAGTATTGATGAACTTAAATTAATGCTTGATATTAGTCATGATGATGGCATTATTGAAGATGATAAAACTAAAATGCTTACCAATATTTTTGAGTTTTCAGAAACAATTGTTCGTGAGATTATGACGCCAAGAACTGATGCTATTTGTATTTCAGACCAAGAAAATATTCAATCAGCAATCGAACTTATTATTAATGAAGGGCATTCAAGGATTCCAGTTTTCGAAGATAAAATGGACAATATTATTGGTATTATCTATGCAAAAGATTTATTAACCGTAGCAAAACCAGCAGATGGCTCTCCAAATGTGAGAAAATTTATGCGAGAAGCTGTTTTTATTCCTGAATACAAACCTGTTGATGATTTATTGCAACAAATGAAAATTTCAAAACAACACATGGCAATTGTTGTTGATGAGCATGGTGGCATGTCTGGCATCGTAACATTAGAAGACATTGTTGAAGAAATTCTAGGCGAAATTCAAGATGAATATGATCAAGATGAAAAAAAGGAATGCATCGAATTATCAAATAATAAATATGATGTGGATGCAAAAATCAACATTCGAGATTTAGGTGAAATTTTAGATGTCGCCTTTCCAGACGATGAAGATTACGATACATTAGGTGGTTTTATTTTAAGTGTAAATGGTTCGATTCCATCTAAAAACGAGATCATTTCATTTAAAGGGTTATCTATTTTAGTTAAAGAAATAAAAAAAAGACGCATAATAAGACTTGAAATAACAAAGCACTTAACCGATAGTAAAGATTAATGACCCAAACATTAAAAGAACGACTTTCACTTAGACAACTGCGTAAAGCACTCAATACTAAGTTATTTGGTTCACAAAATTCTAAGTTAGCTAAAATTTTAGCGATTGATCCTGCTTGGCTACATCAATCCCGACTCAATTATCGTTATATTTTTAATTGCTTGGATGCATTTTGGCCAGATTGGGCAATTGAACAATTCAACCCTTTTTCAGATAGCAGCATGCCACCAAAAAATGAATTAACCTGCTTAAACACATCCACACGGCCCATTTATTCTTTCCATAATTCAATCAAGCAACACCGACTTGATATTAATAACCGTGGATTTATGTCATATCCCTACCTTCACTGGGGACTAGAACTTAAATATTCGGTGAATAATGAGTTTAAGCCATTTTTTAAATCTCATATCTATTTGGATAATAAACAACCGATTATAACGTACTCAGACAATGATGATGATCATTTTAGTGCCGCCTTTAAACTTGCATTTGATGAAAAAACATCCATCACACATATAAAGCTTACCTTTAAAAACAAATCTGATCTGTTAGCAAATAAATCTATTAGCTTAGGTATTTTACCTTATACAAATGAAGGGATTGGAAGCATTCGATCCATTCAATATGGATCGAATGATCAACTAATCATTAATGATAGTTCTATTTTATCTGTTTCTCGGGCACCAGATAATATTATTTGCACATCATTTAAACAAGGCAATGTATTTGAATGCTCCAAAAAATGGGATATGATTTTAGGTTCAAAATGCGATGATTTTTTAGCTAGCGGACTTTTCAATTTCAATTTAACGATTGAACCCAAGGAATCCATTGCTATTGGTATCACAATTACACATGCTAAATCGTTTATAACGCCGTTGTTTTTTCCTCTTCAAAAAATAAATCACTACTTCTTAAAGTCCCCGACAAAAGACGACCTTAAATTGTCAAATAAATCGTTTGAAACTGATGATATTCATTCTAATTTTAAAGTTTCGGCTATTCCATCAAACTATGAATCACTACCGCTAATTATTCAAAACTTTTTATTAACTATCAACCAAAACCAAGCTATTTTTTCTACTCAGAACTTATATTACACGATTCACTCACTCCTTCAACTAAAAGTAAAATCAAAAATTACGCCATTATTAAATGATTATTTTAAATCATCACAGAAATTTTTAAGCTCATCTTTTTTTAATCAACATCAAGCGCAACTATTTAACCATTTGCTTATTATCGACTTATTTCATCAATATCATTTTAACTCCCCTAAAATAATTGGATCTTTAATTACAAAGGCACAAAAACTCATTGCGACCGACTCTTTTTGTTCGTTTATTAAATCATTAAATATGAAAAAGTTTCATCGCCATATTAATTCTGATAAATA
>MDTB01064917.1_pt1 | contig 11210 bp, 20 predicted proteins | sample 811161 | NCBI WGS metagenome assembly MDTB01 (sample SAMN05326650, study PRJNA326480) | marine metagenome | isolation source: seawater | place: Mediterranean Sea | collected 2009
AGATTCCTTACTCGCATGACTGATGTCATTATTGCAAATGGTGGAACCATAGACAAGTTCATGGGCGACTGTATCATGGCTTTCTGGAACGCACCTATCCAAAACAAAAAGCACAGAGAGATGGCAGTCAAGAGTGCCCTTGAGATGACTGTGGCACTGGCAGAATTGAATATGCATCTACAGGCAGAAGGACTACCTCAGATCAACATAGGGATAGGAATCAACACAGGCGATGCATTGGTGGGTAACATGGGATCGGAACAGAGATTTGATTATTCTGTGATCGGCGATGCAGTTAATCTAGCAAGTAGATTAGAGAGCTCAAGTAAGACACTGGGCAAAACCATAGTGATAGGTGAGGACACAAGACACACAATAGAAACTGTTTACCCGTTTGATTACATTGACAGCATCACGGTGAAGGGCAAGACCGAGGCTGTTAAAGTTTATACTATTAAAGATTAATTTTTACCAGATAACCAATCTAACTCGTCTTCGTTATACGGCCACATGCTCATTCTCGAGGTGTTTATCATTTACAGCAACGACTTCTGATGTGTCCGGTGTTTCATCCCAACAACAGTCGTCACGAGAAACACATTTGCTTTCTACATAAATCTTCTGGCTTTTCTTTTTGTCTGCGTACATTGTTTGTTCCTTTTGTAAATTAATGTTTGTAAATTTACTTATAGTAAATAATACACGAAAACCTGCAAATTCCTAGTCATACGCTGTAAACGATGTAAATCTTTTGTAAATTAAAATTTACAAAATTTACAAATAGCAGACAGTTTACTTTATACAACCGGATTAATCCTTTTCATTAAATACACACATTATAATGACACAATTCTTTAAATTAGTAGCAGAACTAGGACTACCGATCGCCGCGACAGTGGGAATGGGTGTGTTCATTCTGTTCATTATCAAATATATCCTTAATGGTATAGTGAGTTCAATCAAGTTCATTGAAAGTGTCATAACGCAGTTAGACAATCGTGTGAAGACAATGAACAATGACATTATAAAGATTGATCAACAGGTTTCCGAACAACTGGGCATACCCATAGACACAGACAGGGTGGCCAGGGCAGACGGCAAAACAGATGCGAGGAAAGACTGATGGACATAGTTAGTAAACACATGACAGTCACTACAATTATACAGGACTACGGGTTCCCCATTGTGGCTGTGTTCTTCCTTGCGTATTTCATATGGTTCTTATGGAAGTACATCACAACGGAAATAACTCCTAAACTGAACAGCACGTCGGCGACACTCATCAAACTGATTGACAGGGTTCGTATGTTGGACAACGATCTCATAAGACTTGAAACTAAAGTACGCACTTTCAGAAATTCCAAGAAAAAATAAATATTTTTTAACAAGGGGAATTTCATGAAATTTGTAATGGTAGTAATAATATGTTTTGGTGTGGATTGCCAGACCATTTTTGACGAAACTCGTTATGAGAATCATAGTTCTTGTTATGATGTTGCATTAGAGACTTCCAAGTTCATGCAACAGATGTATCCAGCATCATCAGGTCAGGTGCACTGCTTTGACGAACAACAGTTTTCAGAATTTGAAAAGATGCTAGAGCAGGGTGGAAAGATTATGAATCCGGACCTATTACCTGACATCGGCACTGCGATTTAATTTTTTAGCACCAAATCATTATTATTTAAATACAGCATGGACCATTATTGTTCTACCAAATTCACAGATCTTCAGGTGCATGTTGGATCAAGGTTATTATATAACTGTTGCGTTGCCTATCCTGAAAGAGCAGACCTAAACTGGTTGGAAAAAAATCCAGGCAAGATTTTTGAAACTGCCACAATGATCAAAGATCGGAAATTGATGTTGGAAAACAAATCTTGTGAGTCCTGTGATTTTGGCTGTTACAAATATGAAAAACAAGGATTGTCAAGCACCAGGCTAGAACAACCCAACGCAAAAAAAATTACAGAAATCAATGCTCCTCTCAGGAACTTACAAATATCATTATCTAACGATTGCAACCTTAAATGTGTATATTGCAACCCGGAATGGAGTTCATCATGGCACCGAGAGTTAGCGGACCATGGTGATATAAAATTGGATGGCATGGCTATAAAGAACAATAATTGGAGTACTCTTTGGAGTAAGTTAAAACAGAAAGACAGGAGCATAGATTCAAAATTTTTCCAAATACTTCTTAAAGAAATTAAATTAGCCAAAAACCTCGAATCAATTACAGTGCTTGGTGGCGAACCTTTACTGCATAATAAATTATTGGATATTATTGAATCCGTAGGCAAAGATAAAAAAATAAATCTGGTCACAGGTCTTGGAGTCAACACAAAAAGACTACAGAATATTTTAAAAAAATTACATGGGAAAAAAATTAATTTCAGAATATCAGGAGAGTCAACTAATAGCAATTTTGAGTTCATAAGACATGGACTCAAATGGAAAGACTACTGTGATAGAATTAAAATAATACAGGACATGGGTTTTAGTATTGAACTGATATCAACAATAAGCAACATTTCATTATTGGACTTCCCTAATTTTTATGAAAAATTTAGTAAAACTTTTCCCATATCTATGGGCATGGTCAGGACCATGCCGTTCTTACTGCCAAATGTACTTGATGAGAATAATAAGGCGCAAATTATCAAATGGATGTTAGAGCAAAACAATAAAGAATTTACTCCTTATGTGGAATCGCTTTCTGCTCCATATACAGATATTCAACAAAAAAACTGTGGGGACTACATCAATGAATTGGCCCGAAGAAGGAAAGTGGATTTGAAATTTATACCAAGTTCCTTCAAGGATTGGTGTGGCATCCGAGACTAATTGACATTACCAAATTTCCATAGTATAATTGTGTATGATCCACGCAATGATAGACCTGGAAACACTATCCACCAATCCAGACGCAACCATATTGACTGTTGGTGGTGTGAAGTTTAACCCATACACAAATGTCGAACCCGCACAAGGAATGTACTTCCGTGTTGACGTTGACTCACAGACAGCCATGGGCAGAGATGTAATGCAGGACACATTGGAATGGTGGGGCAAACAAGATCCTAAAATTATGGAAGAAGCATTGGGAGACAAAGACAGAATTTCTCTGGACGAAATGATAAAGACAATAAACAAATGGTCAGTTGGGGTAGATGTGTTTTGGTGTCAAGGGCCTTTGTTTGATTATGCAATCCTGCAAAATTTATACACGCAACTTGGTCACCCTCAGCCATGGCAGTATTGGCAAATTAGAGATTCTAGAACACTGTTCAGTCTGGTGCCCCGTGATCCAAATGAAAAACGGACAGGTTTACACAATGCTCTTGAAGACTGCTATTTCCAGGCAAGGAAAGTCCAAAAGGTCTTTAAACAACTTGGCATAAAAAATGACAGATATTAATTGGTACGAAATTACTGACCTGTACACAATAAAAGATTACAAGATCACACACAGGAAAGATCCTGTCACAAAATGGATCAAATTGCCATGCGTTTACAAAATTAAAATCAACAACCAAATTGTTAACGTTGGCAGATCAGACACTTGCAAGAAACACGGAGGTGCAGAAAAGGTAAGGAAGGCATTGGTAAATTTATTAAACGTGCTTGAGCATAATACATCCGTTACTAAAACAAAGTATTGGGAAAAAATTAGATTGCAACATAAACCAAATAGTAGTAATATAAGGATAGGAATTATTAAAACAAATGCAATCAGAAAAACCTATCTACAAGAAGCCATTTGAACAAATCAACCACTATGAAGAGTCAACTTGGCTTGGCAACGACACCCCTTTCTATGAAACAGAATACACTGGCGTGTTCAACGACAAATATCCTTGTGTAGAAGGACACAAATTATTCATACCTAAAAGAAACACACCAGAGTTCGTTGGAAAGTCATACGGACTTGCATATGAGTTCGGTGAGAAATGGGTAAGTGAGGGTAAGATTGACGGTTTCAATGTTGGCATGAACATAGGACCGTGTGCAGGGCAAACTATACTTTGGCCACACATACATTTTATTCCGAGGCACGAAGGAGATGCTAAACCAAAGGGTGGAATGAGATACACCCATCCAAACGCTGACCATAAGGATTATTACTAATGAAAAAACGAAAAACGCAGGGAGCAATTTATGTGTCACCGGACGGAGGTGAGACCGTGTACGAACAATTACCAAATGGTGACAGAATTTTGGTAGAACAGTCACAATTAGCCAAGGACGAAGAACTAGCAAATGAAGAGGCAGAAATGGTTGGAACTGAGGCGATAGAATTACGCAGAAAGTATCCGACACTACAAAAAGCATGGGACAAATACAAGACCGTATGGCATTTAATCACAGGAAATGAGTGATATATGCAACTATGCCAACTTTACTTTTACCATGCGTATACAGGCTTCTGTGTGCGTTTAAAGGGGTAATTAAATAGCATTATGACCAAGTATGTTTCCATTATAGGCAACGGTGAAAGCAGGAGAGGATTTGATATTTCACCCCTCAAATCATTTAGCACGGTAATAGGGTGTAATGCGGTGTACAGAGATTTTATTACCGAATATTTGGTTTGTGCAGACAAACATATGTGCCAACAGGCAGTTAACAAAGTTGGTAAAGGAACAACAATCTACACAAGGCAAGATTGGGCGGATCAATTTGCTGTATGGCCCAATGTAAAAAAATTACCTGACCTACCTTATTCAGGAGACAAGAGACCTGATGACCCTTTTCATTGGGGTACCGGTCCACATGCTGGAAATCTTGCTTTGACATTCAAACCTAAAGCCGTGTTTATGATTGGGTTTGACCTACATCCATTACAAAAGGATAAAATTAACAATATGTACACAGGTTCTGAAGGATACACATATATTAAAAGGCCTGTTGATCCATCCTATTGGATTCATCAGTTTGATAAATTGATGGAACATTCAAATCCAGGCGTGAGGTGGATTGTGGTAAATCATGACCGTTGGGAGATGCCTAAAGAATGGAGTTCACATAAAAATGTATTTCAAGAAACCTATGACGGCATGGCCAAGTTCATTAATAAGCAATTGACTAAAAAATAAGTACCACATGTTCGAGAAATATCAAAAAACAAAATGGGTAGACATGAATAAAGACATAGAGTCGCTGACCCAGATAAGTCATGATGTTTCCAAGGAAAGGATCAACGAACCACAAAATAACTATACCGGCAAGATAGAATTAGACTTTGATGAGATACAATCGATCACATTCAAGCCTGAAGAAGAGGTGGCATTCCATACACCCAGCACTGGTGGCATATCACAAAAAAGACATGAAGGAATGATTACCGGCAACTGGGTTGGCAAACATCATTTCGCTGATGACCACCCTGTGCATAATGCAATACAAAAAAAATTCAATATTACTAAAACACAGGCTGTGTTGAATGTACAAAGGCCAGGCTACCTTTGTGGTGTACACATAGATAAACATCGTAACTACACAACAAAAGGTTCATTTGACTTCAGTGAAACACTTACCGCAAACATTTTCAGAGGTATAATATTTTGCAGTGATTGGCAACTTGGTCAAGTGTTCATAACTGGACATGAAACCATTACCAATTGGAAACAGGGCGACACTTATGTGTTCCCATGGTACATGTTCCATGGATCAGCAAACGCCAGTGAAGGCACAAGACATTTGATCATGTTCATGGGCGACAGCACCACTTGACAAGACAATAAAATAATATAAAATTGTAGTATGATAAAACCAATGGTAGATAATCTTATGGTGCAAGAGCAAATAAGAGCACCACACAAACGTTGGAAACACATGGTTGCTGTTATGTGTTTGAACCTCACATATCGAAAGCACGTGAAGATCGTGTTACCAAAACTTTTCAAAAGATATCCCAATCCTAAGGCGTATTTGCGTGGAAGATTACAAACACAGCAACAACTTTTGAAGCCATTGGGCATGTGGCAAGTGAGATCAAAGCGAATAAGAAAAATGACAGAACAATATCTTACCTGGGATAAAAAAGAAGCCGGTGACCTACACGGCATAGGCAAGTACGGTTCTGACAGTTACCAAATCTTTTTTCAAAACAACGTGCCTCCCAATGTGCAAGACAAAGAATTGAGAAAATACATTGACAATCTTGCAGGATAGTTTATAATAAGGTATGTTTGAAAATATAAAAGATGGAGATCTTATTACTCTAAAATTAGTGTCAGGAGAAGAAGTGATAGCAAATTACAAAAGCGGAGCAGACTCCTACATCAGTATAGAGAAAGCACTTGTCCTAATGCAAGGTCCACAAGGTCTGGCATTTGGAACATTTTTCTCAACCGCACAGCAAGATAAACCTATCAATATTGCAAAGGACAAGATCACATCCATTGCATATATCAATGATAAGATAAAAGAGGAATACAATAGGGTCTTCAGCAAAATTGAAGTGCCCAAGAAACCAAGTATTATTACATAATGGCACACTTTGACAAACACTCCACCAGCATAAAGGCTCTGATCGATGTTTCAGAAGCAATGCTGAACGCAATGGAGCAACATGGCATCGACCCTGAAACGGTGGCCAACAAGAACGAATTCACAGTGATGATACACTTTCTTAAAAGTATAATTGACGGAGAATTAAATATACCAAACGAACTTACTGAACGTATCAGAGATGCGGCGTTTCAGTGGGACCTAGATCGTAAGATTAACAAAAAGTTAAACTGATGATCGAGAGGACTTCAAGACTTTCATCCCTCTATAAACACTCTGCAAGTCATCAAAGGAGAAAACGATGACTTACTACTCGACAAAAACATACGGACACAACATAGGATTGGCCTGTGTATTCCGTCAACCCAACGCTGACCATTCGCACTGCCATCTATTGCATGGATACAGTCTTGCATTCAAGTTCACATTTGGTTGTGAGAAGTTAGATAACAAGAACTGGGCAGTAGACTTTGGTGGACTTAAACCATTAAAAGCCTGGTTGCAAGATAAATTTGATCATAAAATGGCATTGGACAAGAATGATCCAAAAATCCAAACATTGAAAGATCTTGAAAAACATGACCTTGCTGAAGTTAGGATCTTTGATGGTGTTGGCGCTGAAATGTTTGCCAAACATGCATTTGATTTTGCAGATAAGTTGATCAAAGAAAAAACTGATGGCAGATGTTTTGTGGAAAGTGTAGAGTGCATGGAACACGGAGCAAACAGTGCCATCTACAAAAAACAATAAATTTTTAACAGATAAAATAATTGTTTCCTATGAACAAAAAGAAGTCAAGATAGATATCTATGACTCATCGCTAGGAAAAAGGTTTTTATCTGCACTCAAAGACAACCTAACAAAAAAACGAGTTCTAGAAAAAAATTTCTGTTTTTTAGGTTGGGCAAATTCCAAGAGGGATCTGCATTTCCTATGCCGTGAACTGAATCACAACATAGAACAAATTAATTCTTTTGGGTTCGAACCACCATACGAGAGGATCGATCCATTCACGACAGATGATTTTCAATACAGTGCGAGGTTGCCAACAGGAATCGTCGATGACGGCAACCTAATGAAGAAACCCGGACTAAGGCTCAAACATGATGCATGTAATCTTCTCCACAGGTACTTTGAGGAACTGCAAGGAACCGCTTGGAAGATTTCTGACTATTACAAACAGGCAGATGTAAAAACAAAATACGCAATTAGGCAACTAAACAACCTATGCCACGAGATAGAAAGTTGGGTGATGTCATATAGGAAAAGCATTATAGAGCCTGACTGGATGCGTCCTTCACAGATCACCACATTCCTTAATGCTCCGAGATATGATCTGCATGAAGAGGATTTCGAATTATTTAAAAGTAACAGATACGATAGAGAACTGGGTGGAGTTTATTTGCATTGGTCACAGGTTGGCAAAACTCTTTATGAAGTTTTTAGGGATGAACATGCACCAGTGATGACTGACGCACTTTGCTCTGAGATCAATCACCAAAAATACTATTCAGGTGAATTTGATGTAGAATGGGGAGATACAATCAATGAAAGTACGCATGATTTTAAAAAAGAGGAAATGGATTACTTTAGAAAATGGCTTGATGACAACAAATACGACTGGGAAGATTCAAAATTGTCCTTAGGATATATTAAACTAGGGCAAGTAGACCTTGAGGCTTCATTCGACAGCAACTCTTTCAAAGAGGTGCATAATAAAATGAAAGAAAATTTAAATATAACAAAAATTGCAATAGAAGGTAAAGAACATTGTGTAAACGATTTTCCTTACAGTCTCGATAGCGACGATTGGAAACAAATACAAATGGAAGGACTAAGAAGAGGATATGAATCACGTAGTGTGCGTTAAGTGGGGTAACAAATACATCTCAAAATATGCCAATGTTCTTAATCGTATGGTGAAGAGAAACATCACGGTGCCATATCAATTTAGTTGTTTGACCGATGACCCCGGTGGACTAGATACTGACATCAATGTAATTCGACTTCCAAATGACCCTTATGTGAAAACATGGTGGAGTAAGTTATGGATGTTTGCACCTGAGATGCCTTTAGAAGGAAACATACTTTTCTTTGACCTAGATGTTGTAGTTTTTGATAATATAGATCCATTGTTCACACACGGTGGCAAGTTCAACATCATAAGAGATTTCAACAGATGCAGGATCAAAGACTGGAAGTTAAGCAATTCAAGTGTGATGCGTTGGCAGTCCGGTACTATGAATTATCTATGGAACGAATTCAAGGAAAATCCAAATAGAGTACTGCAAAACAATCATGGAGACCAAGATTGGATAACAAAGAGAGCAAAGGAAGACATAACTTGGTTCCCGGATCAGTGGATACGGAGTTATAAATGGGAAATGATAGGCCTAAAGGATACAAAATTATTAAACAAGGATGGTAAGAAATTCTTTAGAACACCTGCCACAGTTGAAAAGGGAAACAAAGTGGCCGTATTCCATGGATCACCAAATCCTATGGAGTGTGCTGACGAATGGGTACAGAGGAATTGGAAATGAGTAGTTACGGCAAAGTGGGCGTAAAGAGAATTAAGGCCGATCTCGCAGACATTCCTAAAGACTGTGGATACGAGAAAAAATTTAGATTCAACATAGACATGAACAGCAACGGCATAATGGGTGAATGCATAGAGTGGTGTCAGATAAACTGTGAAGGAAAGTGGGGTTGGTGGTTTAAAAACAATAACAGAATTGTAAATCCAAAAACACACTGGGAGGACCAGAACTCTTACATGAGTTTCCAATTCAAGAGAGATGCTACACGTTTTTGGTTGGCCGTCGGATTGGCAAATATGGGTGATAATGAAAGATAATTAATAGTATGGAAGGTTTTGAAAATATGAAATGGTTTGAAATAACTGATGAAGCAAAGAATCAGATGGAAAAACTTTTGGCTAAACACCCAGACAAGTTTGCTGTAAGCCTTTCTGTGCTAGGTGGTGGATGTGCAGGATTCAAATACGATTGGGGATTCGCCGACACAAAAGACAGCATTAAAGAAGGTGATCATCTCGAGGACTGGGCAACAGGAAGGTTTGTTGTGGATGAAACATCTATGATGTATGTTGCTGGAACCAAGATAGACTGGAAAGAAGAAGTTTTTGGTTCTCAGTTTGAAATAATTAATCCCAATGCACAGAGCGGTTGTGGGTGTGGTGAATCATTTAGCATGTAATGGATACTGCTTTTGTAATAGGCAACGGTGAATCTAGAAATATATTTCCAATTGATAATTTAAAGGAAAAAGGTTTGATATATGGTTGTAATGCCATATACCGAGACCATCCTAAACTCTGTGATCACATAGTGGCAGTGAATCCGCCAATGTATGAAGAACTTCAAAAATGGCACAACAATGGCAAAGAATCTCCTACCATACATGGTCCAAAAGATATCAGCAGATGGAACTACATCTGCGATGGAGATAAAGAAAACGATGTGCCACAGGGACTTAAACTATATCGTATCTGGCGAGGTGGTGACATCAAGAAAGGTGGCAGGATAAAGACTAACGATTTCACACTTGCAAAGGGATCAGGTTGTAGTGCAGTTTTATTGGCGGCAGAATCAGGAATAAAAAATATTGTTATAATGGCGTTTGATATAATGGGTGCCCAGCAGTGGGAGATGGAAACACCAAGCCGTATTCAAAACAACATATACAAAGACACAAAGAATTATCCAGGTCGTGAAAGCATGAAAGCATACTTGAAATACGAGTGGATGTACCAACTTAGACAGACTTTTAGGAAGTTTCCAAAGACCAATTTTTATTTCATAAACAGGAAAGAATACCTAGAAGGAAATCCATTCCTGCGTTGGTACTTTGATCAGCCAAATATCAAGTGCGGAATCTATGCGGATCTTCAGAGATGGATCACAGGTATGCGTGATGATATTACTTGGAGACGGCTATAAAGTTTTGGTGCTTGAAGCATCCAATTGATAAACCTTACGCATCTTGACTCCTACTTTTTGGGCAAATCTTTTGGTATCACAGTGAGAACAAACATGTTTGTAATCATTGGTTGCTCTGCCTGGATCAACCTTTGCCCTGGGCCTTAGGAAGGTGGCTCCACATGAGTCACACTTGAATACAAATATGGTATTTTTACGGTGAAAGGTGTGGTACACGCCGCATTTGCTTTGGCGTTCGTACAGTCTCATTGTTTTTAATGTCTCGACAAACATCAATTTTATTTAATAAATATGTATATTCGATATATGGCTAGATTAAACATAGACACAGGAACACTAGGAAACCCGGCAACTGGCGACACTTTACGTACGGCCATGACTAAGATCAACACCAATTTTGAAGAGGTGTTTTCACTTGTGGGCGATGGTGACACAGGATTGTTGACAACAAGTGTTACAAACGGAAACATAAAGGTTCAACCTAACGGTGCAGGTGTAGTTGAAATAGATCAATTACAAATTAATAATGCGGCGATAACACCAATCGCAACAAACAGTAACCTAACATTAAGTGCCAACGGTACAGGAAACATTATTGTAGGTGCTCTCAAAGTAAATGGCACTACAATCAGTTCAGATGACTCAACGAAAATATCAATAGCAGAAGCGGTTGATGTAAACGGGCATTTAACAGTAACTGGCGCACAGGTAGACTTCACAGCACTTCCAAC
>MDTB01149713.1_pt1 | contig 11210 bp, 10 predicted proteins | sample 811161 | NCBI WGS metagenome assembly MDTB01 (sample SAMN05326650, study PRJNA326480) | marine metagenome | isolation source: seawater | place: Mediterranean Sea | collected 2009
GACATTTCATACCATTCACTTGAGTTATAATTATATCCTAAAATGCTCGCGTATTTATTTGCTTCATTCTCTAGACCTATGTGATAATTAATTTCAACTAACCTATGTAAGGCCTCTTCAATAAATACCGTTTCATTATATCTATCAACAATAACCTTTAATCTCTTTATTGCAGGAATCCATTTTTGAACTCCAATATAATATTTAGCAATATACAATTCTTTAGCTGCAAATTGATTTTGTAATAAACTTTTTTTAAACTCCAAATCTATAGCATAGTCAGTTTTAGGATATTTATTTAAAAAAAAATCTATCTTTTTTTTCGACTCCAACAAAGGAGCTAAATCATACTCTTCATCAGTGATTTGCTCAAATTGAATTATTGCCAAAAGATAATGAGCATAAATCAAATTTGCATCTGCTGGATAACTTTCAAGATATCTGTTTAAATTATCTTCGGCCTCATCGTATAAATTAATTGCATATAATGAATATGCCGACATAATTGCAGCTTTTGCTGCATGTTCCGGTGAACTGAAATTTATTTCTGCTTTAGAAAATTTTTCACTAGCATAAAAAAAATCATTAATATTTAAAGCTTCCAAACCTTCTTTGTAAATTTCAAATGCATTCTCCCTCTCTTTTGATGCGTTATATTCTATTTCATTATTTTTAGAGCAAGAATTTAAGACTAATGAAAATAAAACTATTAAAAAAAAACGAAAAAACATAACTAAATTAATAACAGATTAATAAAAAATTAATATGTTAAATTTATATCTATGCGTTTACAGCTATTTTATTAATTTGATTAGAATTTTGTTTATTAGAAATGGTCAAGTCGTTTAATTCTATTAAATTTATCGAAGGTTTATTCTTAAATAATTTTTTTAAAAACATGTTACTTAATTCATGTCCACCTTGATAACATTTGATTTTACCAATAAGTCTATATCCTGATAGTAACAAATCACCAATTAAGTCCAAAATTTTATGATTAACAAACTCTTTTTTATTTCTTAGTCCACCTTCGTTTAGAACTTTATAATTATCAACCACAATGGCGTTATCTAAAGATCCACCTTTTGCTAAACCATTTTTTTTTATTTTTTCTATATCTTCGTATAAACAAAATGTTCTTGAGTCTGATATATCTTTAATATTATCAGTCAAAAGATTAAATTTGTTTCTTTGTTTGCCAATTACTCTATTTTCAAAATTTAATTGAAAGTCTACCTCGAAAGTAGAATGAGATGGCTCAATGGAAATTTTTCTATCTCCATTAATTAATTCGACTCTATCTAAAACTTTAAGATACTTTCTTTTTTTTGAAAGATTTGTTATCTCTACTTTATTTAAGATATCTATAAAATTTTTAGCTGAACCATCCATAATTGGAACTTCTTCGTTGTCAACTTCAATAACAACATTATCAATTCCAGTAATATAGATAGCAGCAAGTAAATGTTCTACAGTTGATACCTTGACACCATGACTATTTTCTAGAGTAGTACATAATTTTGTAGATGTGACGTTTTTAAAATTTGCGTTAATAAAATTATTACTTTTGATATCAACTCTTTTAAAAACTATGCCGCTATCTTCATTTCCTGGTAAAAGCGTTACCTTACACTTTTTTCCAGTATGAAGTCCTACACCTTCAAAAGTAACTTTTGTACCTAAAGTTTTTTGATAAATATCATACATCCAGAACGTTATACTTGAGAGATAATCTTAAATTAAAACAACTAATGTTTCTAAAAATAACGATGTTATTGGAATATTTCTTGAAAAATTCGGGTTAGAAAGGTTTTTTTTGATTTTGTGACTGGAATTGCCTCCTTTTTCCAACCAAATTGAACAATATTGTCTGCTTTATTTATAATTTGCTCAATCTCTGGCTTTTTCACTATTTTTACCTCGTATCTATTTTTAAAAGCAAAGCTTTTTTCATATGCATGATTGAAACAGGAAAAATGCTGTTGATCATTTATTTCTATAAAAATTAAATCAGTTTGTTTTAAGAGTTTTTTTAAATTAATATTTTTAAAGTAAAATTTATCGGATAATTCATCAATTCTTGCCTCAGCAATTTTTGCAATTAAGCTTTTTTTTATTTTTCTATATTTCTGGCTATTGAAATATTTTTCTTCTAACAAATTTTTATCTGAAATTTTAAATATATTCTTATTTTCTGAAATTATATTTTTTACTGATTTATTTTCTAAAGATGTGATTTTACAAATATCATTTACTATTATTTCTGTTCCAAAATTAAATTTTTGTTCAAATTTAATAGAATTATTTTCAACATAAAATATTTTCGAATTATTATTTTCAATTTGAGTATAAAAAAAAGTGTCAATTTTTTGATTAGTCTCGTTAATCAAAGATCCTTTTACGAAGCTCTCTAGTAATATTTTTTTTATTTTTAAGTTACATTGTTTAAAAATATTTTCTAAATTTTTATAATCATTTTTATTCATTAAATTGAATGATAGCTCATGAGAATAAAAATCACCGAATAAACCTATAGGTAAGTTATCTAATTTTTTTTTATCCAAACAGTATTCTGAATTAAAAATATGTAGAATCTTTTTATTTTCCTCAAATTGATCTATGCACGATTTTAGTGAGTTTAAAATATAAGTAATATTTTCTTTAGAGATTTGAGTTCCATTAAGTTTTTTAAAACCACATAAATTTAAGAAAGAAATTTCAAAATTATTTAAAATTATAATTACATCTTTAAAAGTATAATTAACTTTTTGTTCTATTATTAAAATATTTTTTTTTATCATTTTAGAAATTTCATCTAAATCTATAATCTTATTTTGACTTTTGCTGTCGATTGGTAGGATCAATCTTTCTAAAATTTCAAAACTATTTTGATCATCATTATATCCTGCGATCAAATATATTTCCAAATTTCCAATACTTATAAAAAGTTTAGGTATATGACTCATTAGTTCAATTTAAAATAAGTTGATTGTTTAATCTATAATCAAATATTTTGTATTTTTCAAAATTAGTTTTATCTTTGATGCTCATAAAATTGATCAGACTTTTAGTGTAATTTTTTGTAGGTAATTTTAAAATTTTTTCATCCATCATTTCAATATCCCATCGGTTTAACTTAAAGTGACGATAATTTAGAATTTGTTCAGTAGGAAAATTTATTTTAATTAAATTATTATATAAAATTTTAAAACTCCTATGTTCACCTTTGACAACTGGCAAGTTATTATATTTAGAAATTTTTCTATATCTAATAAGGTCAAATTTTTTTCCTAAGTAAAATTTTTTTTTATTTTTATCAATGAAAATTGCTATTGGTTCTTTTTCAAAAACTTTAATCACTATTTTATCAGGATAGATCTTTTTAATTTCAAGTTTTTTTATAAAACTTTTTTGATCTATCTTTTTTTTTAATTCATAAGAATGGATAAAAATTAAGTTTTTATCGTATAAAAAAGAAAAAACTTTAATTAGTTCTTGTTCTTCAAAAATATTGCTGTTTTCTATTTTTATTTCTTGAATTTTAAATTTGTTAAATGTGATTTTTTTTTGAGAAATAAAAGTTGAAAATAAAATTAATATTACAATTCCTAAAATGGATCTATTTTTCATTTATTGATACTTGCATCCAATAAAATCTTTTCAACTAATTGTTCAAAATTAATACCTTTATAATTTGCTATTTCTGGCACTAAAGAGAGGCTTGTCATGCCTGGTTGTGTATTAATTTCTAATAAATAAAAGTTCCCTTTATAAAATTTAAAATCTGCTCTTGTCACACCACGGCATTTGAAAACATCATGAGTTTTTTTCGCAATCTTTAAAACTTCCAAATATTTTAATTTAGTTAACCTTGCCGGCATTAGATGTTTAGTTTTTGCGGATTTAGTATATTTAGCTTTGTAGTCATAAAATTGACGCTTAGGTATAAGTTCAATTGCACCTAATGGGCTTCCATTAATAATAGCTACCTGAATTTCTTGTCCTGGAATATACTGTTCTATCATTGCTCGATTGTATTTTTTAACTATTCTCTTTGTTGATTTCATTAAAGTTTTTTTATTTTTACATAGTTCTACACCTAAACTTGATCCCTCATTGATTGGTTTAACAATAACTGGATATTTAATTCTATTCGATTCTAATTTTTTATCTATTGAAGAAATCTTATAATCTTTTTTTATTGAAAAATATTTTGGTGTTCTTATTTTACTTTTTAGAAATATTTTTTTAGAAATCAATTTATCCATTGCATTAAATGAACTTATTACACCAGAATGAGTGTATGGAATTCTAAGATATTCAAAGTAACTTTGAGCTATACCATCTTCACCATCCTTGCCATGTAAGGCATTAAAAATAGCATCAGTTTTATTTTTGTTAATTAAGTTAAAATTTTTTTTTTTTGGATCAAAAGACGATACTTTGTAATTATTTTTCTTTAATGCCTTAATACACGCTTTACCACTTTCTAAACTAACTGCTCTTTCGCCAGAAGTTCCTCCTAAAATCACTAAAATATTTTTAAATTTTTTTTTATTCACCTAATATTTTTATCTCTAGTTCTAAATTGATTTTAGTTTTTTCAAAAACTTTTTTTTTTACTTTTTGAATTAAATTTTCAATATCTGAAGATTTTGCTTTTCCTTTATTTATAAAAAAATTACAATGTTTTTTTGAAATAGCTGCGTCTCCTACTTCGTAATTTTCACATCCAGATTCTTTAATAAGCATCCAGGCTTTTTTCTCTTTGCTTATATTTTTGAATGTGCTTCCACAAGTTTTAATTTGACTGGGTTGTGACAGTTTTTTTCTCTTCACTAAATCACTTTGTTTTTTTTCAATTTTTTCTTTATTATCTAAAATCCCTTTAAATTTAGCAGAAATTATAATTAAATCTTCAGATAGGTTGGTACCCCTGTATACAAAATTAATATCTTCTTTTTGGATTTCAATTTCTTTGCATTGTTGCTTATCTATTGCTCGAATTGACATCAAGACTTGAGAAATATCATGATTATAGCAACCACTATTCATAATTATTGCTCCACCTATTGAACCAGGAATACATGATAAAAATTCAAGATTTGAAAGATTATTTTTTTTTGCGAAATCTGCAACTTTACGATCTAATGTGCCAGCTCCGACTTCAATAATATCATCCCCAATTAATTTAGTGAAAGAAAAATTTTTACCAAGTTTTATAACTGCTCCCTTAACACCATTATCTCTAAACAATATGTTTGATCCAGCTCCTAGAAACGTTGTTTTAATATTATTTTTTTTTGCTTCTTTAAAAAATTCTAATAATTCTGTCTTATCTTTTGGTTTGAAAAAAAATTCAGCATTTCCTCCTAGATTAAACCAGCTATAACTAGATAGTTTAACTTTTTTACTTAAACTCTCACTAAACTTTTTAGTAAAATTAATTAAATTATTCATAAAGAAAATTTAAGTCCAGAAATCCATTTAGAAATCAGTCCTGCACCCATCCCAATTACAATTTCATTACTGATTAAGTTTTTTTTAAAAAAATTACAAAGCTCTATTTCGTTTTTAACTAAAATTACTTGAGTAGAAGAATTTTTAGCAATTAATTCAGAAAAGTAAGTAATATCAAACTTTGTATCTTTTCTTTCACCAGCTGCATACAAGGGACAAACAATCACTAAATTTGATTTTTTGAAACATTTTGAAAATTCATTTTTTAATGAGATAATTCTGGAATATCTATGTGGTTCAAAAACACTTATAATTTTTCTTTTTTGGTTTACATTTCTTACTCCATCTAATATTGAGCTTATTTCTGTAGGATGATGAGCATAGTCATCATAAAAATCATTTTTATTCTTTGAAAATACTTTTGTCATTCTTCTTTGAACGCCAGAAAAATTTTTTAATGATTTTTTTATTGTGTTATGATTTACACCTAAATTTAAACAAACTATTAATGCTGCAGCAGCATTTAATACATTATGTTTTCCTAATAACTTAACATTAATATTTTTAATTGTTTTTAAATTTTTATTTTTATCTTTAAAGCTTAAATTAAAATTTGTACTTTCATAATTATACTTGATTTTTGATACTTTATAATCAGCTTGGCTATTCTCACCATAAGTAACTATATTTTTATTTTTAATTCTTTTTAGAATTTTTTTAATATTTTTATTATCAGAGCAAATAACGGATTTACCAGTAGGTGGTGTTTTATTAATAAATTCTATAAAAGATTTTTCTAAATTCGAATAATTTTTGTAATAATCTAAATGTTCGTAATCAATATTAGTAACAATAGAATAGTTAATTGGTAATTTTAAAAAACTTCCATCAGATTCATCAGCTTCAAGAATTGCCCAATTCCCTTTTCCCAGTTTTGCGTTACTTCTTATAGAATTAATTACTCCTCCATTGATGACCGTTGGATCTAATTTTTGATCAGTTAATATTTTTGCAACTAAAGATGTTGTAGTAGTTTTTCCATGAGAGCCAGTAATAATTATATTTTTCTTTAATGAGACTGCATCTGCTAAAACTTCTGCTCTCTCATAAATAGGAATTTTATTTTTTTTGGCAAATTTAATTTCAATATTATTATTTTTTATGGCTGTAGATTTAACTATTATTGTTGCTCCTTTTAAGTTTTTAGGAGAGTGACCTATAAAAGTTTTAATTCCGTGTTTAAGGCAGGAAATTATATTTTTATTTTTATTTTGATCACTTCCTTGAACTCTAAATCCCATGTTTTTCATTATCTGAGCGAGCCCACTCATTCCAATTCCACCGATTCCTATAAAATGAATTATATCTTTTTGGCCTAAATTAATTTTTTTCATTAATAATTTTTTCTATATTAAAATTCAATTTATTGAAAACATCTTTGTCAGAATATTGTCTTTGATTTGATATAAAATTATTAAATTGAGTGCTATCCTTAAAATTCGAACAAATAAACTTATATAGATCTTCAGAAATATTTTTTTCTTCTAAAAGAAAACACATTCCTTTTTTTTCATAAAATTTTGCATTTTTGAATTGATGATTGTCAGCAGAGGTTGGTAGTGGAATAGTAATTAATGGAATTTTAACATTGATTAACTCTCCTAAAGCTGAAGCCCCAGACCTTGTAATTACAAGATTTGATTTAATGTAATAATCAAAAATTTTATTTGAAAAGTTGAATATTTCACATTTTATATTTTCATTTTTATAATATTTGGATAACTTTTCTTCCTGATCTGATTGGCACTGCTGATAAATTCTTAAAGGTATTCCACTTTCTTTTAAGTCTTTAAATACTTTTGGCAGTTTTTCTGCAAAAATTTTTGCTCCCTGACTGCCCCCAAGAACTAAAATATTAATAATATCTAGTTTATTTTTTAGACGATCGTGAAGATTTAATCCAATTATTTCTTCTCTAATTATATTTCCAACAACAATTATTTTTTTTAAATTTTTTTCTTCAATTCCCTCAAGATCTTCATATGAAACAAAAATCTTTTCTGCGAAATTAAGTAAATATTTATTTGCTCTCCCTATAATTAAATTATTTTCATAAATTACAAATTTAATTTTTAAAATTGCTGCAGCAATACAAACTGGAAATGAAGAGTATCCACCCATCCCTATAATAATATGAGGTCTGTTTAAAGATAGTAAAAAAAGAGACATCAACGTTGAGTAGCAAATTAATAATATAGATTTTATTAATGTTAAAATATTTTTTTTAACTAACGGCGATGAAGTTATTTTTTTATAATTAATTTCACTTATGTCACCTAAGTATTTTAAACCTCTTTTGTCAGTCGTAAGTATGATATCATAATTTTTTTTAGTTAAATTTTTCGCTAAACTTAACGCAGGAAAAATATGTCCTCCAGTCCCGCCTGTTGCAATCAAAATTTTTTTTTTAATCATATAAATAAGTTTTATTTTTAGTATAATTTAAAACCAATCCTGCTAAAATCGCGCTACCCATAAGAGAAGATCCACCATAACTTAAAAAAGGTAAAGTCATACCAGTTGTCGGTAGTAAATTCGTATTAACTCCTGCATGTATAAATGTTTGAAAAATTAGTAATGAAGCTAAGCCGCTTAAAGAAATTTTTATAAATTCATCATCTTGATTAAAACAATTTTTAATAATTCTTAATGATATATATAAAAAAATTATAATTATAATAATTGAAACTAAAGAACCAAATTCTTCAGAAATTACGGCAATTACATAATCAGTATGAGCTTCTGGAACACTTTCTTTTAAAATACCTTCGCCCATTCCTTGCCCTGTTAAACCTCCAAGTTTAATTGCATCAAGAGCTGAAGATGATTGAAATTTATCACCTTGGCTAGGATCAAAAAATGAGATTAAACGATTAATAATATATCCAAACTTTTCGGGTAAGAGAAATAATAGCGAGCTAAATAATATTAAAAAAGTTGTAAGAAATACTCCTATATAAATTAAACTTACACCAGATACAAAAACAGTTGCGATCCAGCTGCCAATTAATAGTATTGATTGCCCTAAATCGGGTTGATCAATTAATAATATAATTATGCAACACAAAAGTATAAAGCTTAAAAGATATTTTATATGTGCATTTTGAAAACTTTGGTAAGTAAGAATTTTTACTGTCATCAAGATGAAAAAAGGTTTTAATATTTCGATAGGCTGTAAACTAAAAAAATACAGATTTAACCAACGTTTAGCTCCTTTTGCCTCTGTCCCAATTATTGGAACCATTACTAAAAAAATAAAAGAAACTATAAAAGCGGGAAAAACAAGTTTAATTAATACTTCTGTTTTAATAAAAGAAATTATTATCATGATAGATATTGCCAAAACTGTAAAAATTAAATGTTTTGTAAAAAAGAAATAATAGTCTTTGTTTAGTCTTTCTCCTGCAAGCGAGGAAGTTGATGAAAACGAAAAAAATAGTCCCAGAAAAAATAGTATCAAAAAACAAAATAATATTTTTTTATCGATACTTCTCCAGTAGTTAAGTGTGAAAAATTTAAATGAATTTTCTTGCATATTTTTTACATAATTTTTTGAACTTAGCTCCTCGAATTTCAAAATTTTTAAATTGATCAAATGATGCTGCTGCTGGACTTAATAAAATAAAACACTTTTTTTTTCTTAAGTAATTTATAATCTTTAATTATTTGATTAATTGCATTTTCAAGGTCTTTTGAAATTGAGAAAGAAACCTTTCCTTCAATTTGATTTTTGAAAAAATTAACACTGTTTCCAATTATATAACATTTAATTATATTTTTTTTATAATTTAATAAATTTATTTTATCTCCTTTTTTTGGCAAACCTCCTAATATCCAAAAAGTATTTTTCAAACTTGAAATAGCTGAAATAGCAGCTTCACAGGTTGTAGCTTTTGAGTCATTAATAAAAGTAATATTCTTTTTTTTCATAAAAATTTCAAATCTATGCTCTAAACCTTTAAAGGATTGAACTGCTGCTAAAAATGAATTCTCGCTAATATTCATCAATTTTGATAGTTCAAAAACGAAGTTCACATTTTCTTCATTAATGTTAGAAGCTAAGTAGCTATTTTTAATTTTATACTTTATTTTTTTAAAACTTTTTATTTTCGGTATAATTAATTTGCTTTGAAAATTGTTCTTATTAAAAATGTTTATTAAATTTTTGTTTATTAAAGCATATTGACTTATCTTTTGGTTTTTGAATATTTTAAGTTTGGCGTTTAAATATGCATTTGTGCTTCCATGCCAGTCTAAATGATCGTTAGTAAAATTTAAAAAAAGAGCAAAGTCTGGACAAATAAATTTTGAATGAGAAAGTTGAAAAGATGAGGCTTCAATTATTACAAAACTATTATTTACTTTATTCAAATTAAGTAGGGGCTTACCAATATTTCCTCCTAATAAACATTTAAATTTATTTCTTTTTAAGACATGGTCAAGTAATTTACATGTAGTTGATTTTCCATTTGTCCCCGTTACAACAATACTTTTGAATTTCTTATTTTCTAAATAGAATAAATCTAAATCAGTTATAACTTTTTTTTTATATTTCTGGAGAATTTTATTTTTGTATAAGCTAATTCCTGGAGACAATACTATATAGTCTACTTGTTTTAATGTTTTATTTAGATTTTTTGTCCTACAACTTTTGAAAAGATTAGCATGTTTATCATCGTAAACTTTATAATTTGAAATTTTTTTCTTTTTAAAAAACTTAATTACAGATCTACCGGTTAATCCAAGACCATAAACAAGGAACGAATGTTCTTTGAGTTTAGGAGTTTTAAACATTTTACCTTAGTTTTAATGTTGCTAATCCAATTAATGCTAAGATTATAGCAATAATCCAAAATCTAATTACAATTGTGGACTCTGCCCAACCTTTTTTTTCAAAATGGTGATGAATTGGGGCCATTTTAAAAATTCTTTTACCCGTTAATTTAAATGAAAGTACTTGGATAATTACAGAAACTGTTTCTAAAACAAATAATCCACCTATAATAGCTAAAACTATTTCATGTTTTACAATAATTGCGATAGCTGCCAATGATCCTCCTAAAGAAAGTTAACCAGTGTCTCCCATGAAAATTTTTGCAGGAGGTGCATTGTACCAAAGAAAACCTAAACACGCTCCCACAACTGATCCACAAAAAATAGACAATTCTCCGACATCTGGAATATATTGTATTTGTAAATATTCTGAAAAAATTGTGTTTCCTACAACATAAGAAATTAATGTAAAAGAAAGAGCTACTAACATTACAGGTACAGTAGCAAGCCCGTCTAAACCATCAGTTAAATTTACTGCGTTAGACGCTCCAATTAATACAAACAATCCAAATGGAATAAAAAATAAACCCATTTGCCAAATTAAATTTTTAAAAAATGGAAAATAAAGATTGTTTAAATATTCGTGATTAGAAAATTTAATTAATAATGTTAAAGTTATTAGACCTATAATTAATTGACCTAAAAATTTTAAACTTGATTTGAGTCCTCTAGAATTTTTATATTTAATCTTTAGAACATCATCTATCAGCCCCAAACCGCCCAAAGATATAGACACAAATATTAGTATCCAAACATATATATTTTTTAAGTCAGCCCATAACAACGTGCCAGAAATAATTCCAATAATAATGATCACTCCGCCCATTGTAGGTGTACCAGATTTTTTTATTATATGA
>MDTB01160510.1_pt1 | contig 11210 bp, 20 predicted proteins | sample 811161 | NCBI WGS metagenome assembly MDTB01 (sample SAMN05326650, study PRJNA326480) | marine metagenome | isolation source: seawater | place: Mediterranean Sea | collected 2009
AAAAAGTATTGCGTATAAGGATTATCGCGTTCTTCTCTGATTACAGATATGTTTTGACTAGGTGTACCAAATCCTATGGCATTCTTATCGTTGTGTGCACACCAAACGAAAGGATCAAAGTTAGCCTCAGGCCACGTATACGTATCCCACCTTGACCTGACATATACGTCATAGTCTGGATATTCTTCTACCATGAACGCATGTGCTAATATCTGTTTTGTTTGGTGGCTTGTTCTTTCCACCTCGTGTGGCTTAGACATAAACTTTGGTATCTTATCTGCAAGTCTTTCAGATAAAACTATGTCTTTAGGTATATCGCCATACGGGTGATAGTCCAGTACTGGCTCTTTAATAAACCACGTGTCAACATCTGTTTCACATCCTTCCCAGGCTGAATAGTAAAAGTCTGCATCAGGAAAATTTAGTTGTAACTGTTCCCTGCATTTTCTATAGTCACCGCGCGGTTGACCTGATATGCATACTGCTACTTTAATCACAAGATTTTTTTCCTGCACAATCTTTATGAAAACAGTGGCCTTTCATATGGAAATATGGACTATCATAACTACTGACCCACATATCTTTTTCTATAAGCATATGACATTGTTTTTCTGAAAAGGGTTCTTGCAATGCAATCTGTCCTATATAATGATCTGTCATACCATCACTGCCCCACATACTAATAACTAAAATAAATTCTTTCATTTTTTAAACATCCTTGGTATATTGAATCGGTGGTCACCTACATAGTGTGCAAAATTACATTCTGTTTCTTCTATTGCAGTAGGAAACCTGTTCCAAACTCTATCTAATTCTAATACTTTAAAGTTGTTCTTTGTCACCATAGCATTGATATAAGGTTGATCTAAACAATGCGAGCTGTGACCGGCGCTAATCCACTGAGGATCAAGATATGCGTTTTTGTGTTGAAACCATTTTTCATGGTCGTCAAAAGATTCTCTTGCTTTTAAGCGCGCCTCTCTTGACCAAACCATCACACCACTGTTTATCATACGTATACCAGAGTGTTGAGTTGACTGCACTAGTTTTGAACCAAAATCTGAAAACCTATGAACTAAAGCGGGTGTAGCAGACCAATTAATGTCTACGATAAGATCGCGCATTCTTTGTTCAGGCCAACCAGCAAAATCATTGTCACCTAATACATCAAAGATATTAGCTTCCATTTTCTTTGGTATTACATCTACATCACAGTACAGAAGCTTATCGTACTTATCAAACATTGGATCTTTGAATAATCGAGTTACTTCAAAAAAGTTAGAGGTTGCGTTTACATACCTATCTTCTAAAAAGAAATAGTCTGCATCATGCTTTTTAGCATACTCTGCAAAAAGTTTAGTAGAACACCTGGCCCACTCCGGAACACCTCCGTTGGCATAGTGAATCTTCTGTTTACCTACGCCATTAAAGTCTAGATAGTATTGGAATATAACGTTCTTCATCTGTTTACATGTAACCTCATCCATACTCGTTTCATACTATCTTCGTTAATTGGCTCTTTTATCCACATTGGCTTTGCCATTTGAAAGAAAGCATCAAATCTAGTAGGATCTTGTAGTGCTTGTGTTTCGAGAAAGCTTCCTTGGTCTGATACAACTGTATGATCAATCTCTTCTAATTCAATCTCATCTTTTATTAACAGATAGAACACATAGATGATGTAATCAAAGGTTGTATAGAGTAGTCTATCCATTGTTTTACTATAATTGATGTATTTTAAAAAGGGTAGAAAATATTTTCTTTCGTATATAGGTATTTCATTAAACCAAAAGTATAATGTAAATCCTTTAGTAATTTTTTCTAATTTTTGTACATCTTGTGGACTAAAAAATCTATTCGCACAATCGCGCCCTACCTTGTTAATAATACTATGATTAGTGGACGGGCTTGCATAGATTTTCTTACGTGCAATATTATAGTTCGCACAATCATCTAGATCTACGTTTGCACAAGGCAAACTGTCTATATCTACTACCATTACATTACTAAAATCTGTTGAGTTAAATATTTCTCTTACACCAAATATTTTCTTTTGTGATATTGGTTTTTTACTTACATCAAGTTTTTCGGTACATACAAAATATTGATAGTTGTAATGGCAGTTAAATTTTTGTACCTCAGCTTCATCTGAAAATACTAAAAATAAGTTGAGACCGTCGTAGTAATCATTGTATGCTTTCACAAAGTTTCTACCTAGTTCTAAATCCCTCTCGTATAGAGGCGCCATCACTGCAGTTGTCATTGGTCTTCCTTATAATTTTCTATAAAATATTGCAAGTCTTCTGGTGTGCCAAGTCCCCACATTTTCTTTGCCGTGTAAGTACGTATCATCTTAGAATCTTCAATTGCTTGATTATATACTGGACATACATAGAACTCATTGTTAACACGTATATTCTTTTCTACCATTTCATCGCCATACTTTACAAAGTCTGACCCATGTTTCCAATAGTAGTAACCCACTGTTGCTTGATTTGATATAGGATTTTTTTCTGCAACCTGTAGTACTTTGCCCATTGTATCTGTCTTTGCATACGACCATTTAGGGTGTGTAGCTTCAAAGGTTACGATACCTCCGTCACAGTCACGTTCTTGCATTTCATACATAAACTCAAGTGGATTCCATTCAACATATTGGTCTGAGTTTGCGAATAGTAAAGGTTTATCGTTATCAATGTAATCACGGGCAAGTAGTGCAGTACAGGCTGCACCTTCTGTAAGCTCATCTACTTCAATCACTGTGCATTCTGGTGCTATAACATTAAGCATGCTTTCCATGTTATACTTAGCGTTGTGTTCTTTCTGTACTACAAAGATAAAGTTAGCGTCTACTCCTAGGTTGTCTACCACGACCTGAATCATTGGCTTACCCATTACATCGATCAGTGGCTTTGGAAACGTATAACCAGCCTTTGCAAATCTTGTACCTGCACCTGCCATCGGTATCAGTACGTTAAGGTTTTCATTCTTCCATTTAGGATTCATTTTTTCACTCTTTAGATTTTTTAGTATCTTTTCACGTGTTACATCATAAGGATTATCTACTCTTATATATGACGCTCTTGACCGCTGTGCTGCGAGCAGGCCTAGTGGTGAGTCCTCTACAATCGTAGTATCTTCTGGTAGTACACCCATCATAGACATAGCTTTCCAAAACATTTCTGGGTGTGGCTTTGAATTCTTTACATCTTCATTCGATAGTATAACGTCACAGTGCTCTATCAATCCTGCTTTTGATAGAGCCGTCAGTACTGTTCTTCGAATGGAGTTAGAACACACACCAATCTTATATCCCTGTGCTTCGAGTTCACGAAACAGGAACTGTAACTCTTTGATTGGTTTGAGTTCTCTTATAAGCTTTATTGTTTCAGCTTGCTTTTCATCGTATACACGATCGTGTTCTTCTACTGGCAGTCCCTTGCGTTGTGTAAGCATGTCCAGTTTTTGTCTTGTCTTACGTCCGTCGTAAATATTCAAGTGTTCTTCTTCGGTGATTGCATATTCACCTAAGGCTTTGTTTAATGCTAAGTAGTGAATCTTCTTGGCGTCAATCAATACACCGTCAAGATCAAATAAAATCAGTTTCAACTACGTAATCCCAAATATAATCTGTGCATATGCCTTTGAAGTTTTTAGTGTCTGTATTATGTATCTCTGGTAAAACTGCAATAGAATTTGTTTCAGGCTCCATGTACTTGCCAGGATAAGCCCATATCCAACCGTGACTCGTTAGAGTGTAATCGTCCTTATTATGCCAGAAATAATTTAACTTAGTAAATTGTAACTCTTTAAGTGCAGGTAAATTTTTACAGTGTATCCATAGACGTGGATCAGACAGCCACTCTAAGTCGATAGGATATTCTGGTTCGTCGTGACCTAGGTAATAACCATCCCACCACCATACGTCTACTTCTACTTGATGGCCTTCTCCCAAAGCGTTTTCAATGTACTCAACTCTGTTTTCTTCTTTTGGAGTTGGCCCGTCTAAATTGCCACGGTGCGAGATAAGAATCATTTTACACGCTCCATTAACTCGGTTACGTTCTCACCACGATTTGGTAATTTATCTTTTAAAAAGAAATGCACAAAGTGTGCCTCTTTAATTCTTTGATCTGGTAATGCAGTAAACAAAGCATTCCATTTCCAACTAAGTTTCTTAGTAGGAATGTTTTCATGTTGTATCCAAGTGTTTAGCAGTGTCTGATCAGTTGACCACTTCCATGGTCCTACACCATCAACAAACTGTTTAAACTCCGGTCGACCTATAAATTGTGCAGGTGTTTGTCCCTTGAGATGTTTAACAAACCCTTTGTTCATAAGCATCAAGCCCATGTTCATAAAAGGAAAGCCACTGTTATTGTCATACTTCCACGGCAACTTTATAGAACCATACTGCATGCGTGAGTAATTGATAATCTTTTTACGATACCATTCAAGAATTGGTGCACTACTTTCTACCATGCCAGCAAAGTCATATTCATCTGTTAGTTCTTCGAATATGTTTGGTGCATCTGGTCGAACCCAAATGTCTGAATCCACGATTGCAATCTGGTCGTAGTCTTTAAAGTAATTAAATGCGTTTTCTTTTTCGAAGATTGGTAAGAAGCCACCGTGTTTTTCGTAAGATTCTTTTGATCTGCCTGTAGCAAAAACATCTGGCTTAATTCGAAGTATAGGCTCACGCTGCACAACATGATCAATGTCGTGCGCTTTGCAGTACCAATGCATTGCGTTAGTACAGTAGTTATACAGGTGTGATTGTTTACCTACGTAAACTTGATATATTAATCTTTTCATTACGACCTCTAATAACGAAGTGAGTAGTCCCAGTGTCCTTCTACTCTAACACACACCCAATCTCGTTTCATAGTTCTAAAATCATACTTAAATTCTTGCTTTGTTTTTGCAAAATAACAATTTGCTAGTCCATCGTATATATTTATCTTCTCACTCAATGGTTCACCGTTTACTATAGTAACCATTACTAGCATCCATTTTACCATTATTTTTTCGGTGGTGAAGTCTTAGCTTTCTGATATGCTTGTGCACCAAAGAAAGCGCCAACTAATGCTGATACAGAAACAAAATAAGTAGGTGCGATATCTGCTAGCAATTGACTAGTCGACTCAAAACTAAACGGTAGCATATCTGTAACTGCAATACCAATTGGATATATTAATAATCCCCATAGAGCAAACCAAGCCATACGACGTACTTGATCTTCTCTCTTATCTTCGTTTTCTGCTCTCATCATTTCTCGTTCTAACGCCATCTCTTCATCTGTGACTATACCATCGCCATCTTTATCAAAGTGCTCATATTTACTATCCGTCTCTAGTTTCTTTTGTGCGGCCATTTTCGTACTCCGTAATAATTGCCTCGGCAAGTTCATATGCCTTCTGGTATCCATCACGAAGTGAGTTGGACTTATGCCCGTTTTCAACAAACCATTTGAGAGTATTTATACTCGATCCTGTGTACTCAAGTTTGAAGTCTGAAGTGATCTCTTCAAACTGTGTACGATAATTAAGCAGTTCTTGTACGTTCAATCGCTTTCTCCAGTTCTACGAAAAGGTATTCTTCTAAGTCATCTTCATTAGTCTGAAAGCGAATACCGATACCTCCAGCTTCTGTCCAACGTTTGATATTATCTGGTTTATCGTCGATAAGAATGTTTGGCTTACGAGTTATTTGATTCCAAGCATACTTATGTTTGTTAGATGTAATGATAAGATTTTCTGTCAATGGTGGCATATAATTTTTATCTTCGAGCCAACGACGTTTCCAGTAACCTGAGTTCATCGTATCGCCACGTAGTGGTGATGTACAGATACCCCAGTCACCACCAGATACTTCATTTACAAACCTTACGATTTCGCAAGATACACTGGCTCCTGCACGTCGTGGTCCACGATTTTCTCTAAAGATTGGAATTGTGTGGAAGAAATTAGTGTTAGCAAGTTCCTTGAACTTGATTTCACGATCTTGTATTGACTTCCAGTGGTCAACACCATACTTTATTTCAATACCTCCAAAGAAGTCAGCAATCACTCCATCCATGTCTAGATATACAGTCATACTAATTCTCCTTGTGATCTTGCAGCATGCTCTTCAGCGTAGAAACATACATGTAATAATTCACGTAGTTTCATTCGCTCATCTCTTGTGAGTAATTCTACTTGATCAAAAATGTTTTCAGTAGAACTGTCCTTAGCGATACTCATAAGAACTTTTTCTAGAACTTTATAACGATATTCCATTATGCAACACTCCTAGCAAGTAAATTCATTTGTTTAAGACAAGCTTCTAGATGCTTGATAACTTTTTCGCTAGGATGTGTACGAGCATTCTCTTCTTCAATCCAGCGTGGAAGTAAACGAAGTTGACGCTCGATTGAAACTGCTTTTCTATCGGCAGGCAGAGACTCGATAAACTTACGTAGACCTCTAGGTGATAATGGTTTTGCTGATACAGCTGACATGTAAGGCTCCTCTTCCTTTTTGATTTTGTAGATATATTATACCATACTTTTTCGGAAAAGTAAACCCCTAAAATGCATTTAATTGAAAAAAAGTTTACGGCGATCGTATTCTTTTTTAGTATCGAGGAGGAGTTGGATGTGATTATCTCTATGTTCTTTGAATACTAAAGGTTCGTTATCATCTACATCCATAATGATAACTGTATTTGTGATTGGAATACCAGTACGTTCTTCCCACATTACAGCGTAGCCTGCCATCTGTGCAAAGTAATTTGATATTTTATCTTTAGTCTTAACACGTTTCGATGTCTTAAAATCTACAATCGATCGTACACCGTCAAACTCAGCGACACAATCACATCGGCCGGCAACGCCAAGGTGAGTACTATAAAGAGGAACCTCGAGACCATAGATCGTTCCGATTCTGCTATCCAAAATCGGACGTAAGTTTTCGAGGCTTTGTCTCACGTGTGGTAAATAACCGTCTATTTCTTCATTTTTTAAATACTTCTCTACGATTGCGTGTACTTGCGTACCACGACCAGAGGCCTGGTGACCTATACGGTTTGCAGTTTCTTCACCAACACGTTTACGCCAAGCTGCTATTGCTTCTTCACTAAGAATACTTAGAACTGTAGTAATACTAGGAAAGCGACTACCATCAGGAGTACTATAAGTTCTGCCTGACTTACGTGTGTCTGCAACCAAATCTTCGTAGCCAAGATCCACTGTTTCATGTACGAACTCCATTATACTTTAATTGTGTTTCCTCTGCCAGATCCATCTTTAATTTGTTTCAGTCTATCTTTCCAGCCGTCGTCAGTTTTACTCAACAGACTACCTACGCCACTATGAGAAAAGTTAGGTGTACTCAAGACTTTTACCAAGTCAGGTGAATTATCTAACATTTCTTGTAACTCATTCCAAGAACAGTTAACGTCCCACTGGGCTTGAGTTTTTATATCCTTCACGGTGTACGTTGGCATTGCGTATTTCTTCCTGTGTTTCGCGGATCCTATGCTGCAACCAGCTGATAGCAGTACTTATATGTCCCGTATCCTGCGGTTGCAACTTACTTTCAGCATATGCAACTTCTTTGTATAAGAAGTCCAGTTTATCGATATTGTCTAACATTAGTTTGTCTCAAACACCCACTGTACGCCAGTTTCTGGTGAATCGCCAACCACGAAGTTTCCTGGCTTAGAAAAATCGATTGGCTTGTGAGGTGCAACGTATATCTCACTTGTTGATTGCGAAGAGTAAACAAACTGAACTGGTTGCTCATCTTCTTTATTCATATAATGAGCACCTGCTGCTAGTGCCCCGATAATCAATAGTGCTTCCATTAGCACACCTCCTTGTGATATTGAAACCAATGTGGCTTTGGACGATTTTTTTCCCAAGCCATTTTAAATCTTTCTTGTTTAGTTTGATAGAATGCACGATAAGATAGTACTGCATTTTCTAGCATGCATTCTGGATTAGCAGACATTGCAAGTTTAAATGGTGTCATACCACCTTTGGGTATATTGTGTGGTAGTGTCCATAATGGACTTTTCAATAAGCTTGACTTATGTATTTTGCCGAAGCGAAAATTAAATTCTTCGCATAGAGCTTCGAAGTGTTTCCAATGCCATAGGTAGTTGTCTGAGGATTCCATAGTCCATACAGTACAAGGGTGCTTGTAGTGTACAGCTTTGTATAGAATTTGATCCATCTCTGGATCTTCAAACAAACGATAGTGGCGAACCATACGTTTGCCTGACTTTGATGGTGCGATTTGCACCGTACCGTCGAGCATGCGATGAGCAGTAGAAAGCATTTGCGCACTTTCCACTACCATCTTAGGTACGTGTTTGTCACACTGCATTTGTGCAGCGACGACAGGATCGTTGTGTAAAATAAAAATATTCATAATATAATTATACACCTTCTTTCATAATATGTACACCAATATTTTTTCAATTGATTTGAATTAGGATGCTGCCATAGTTGGCAGAGGCAATCTTCCTGTTTTCATTAGTGTCAATTGTTTCATTCTCCATAATCTCATTAGCACTCTTCGTCTTCGTCTGTCCTTTTGTTTTCTTATTTTCAACCAGTTTTCATTTCTCAAATATAGCATAACTCTTTTATCATGCCTCACTAGTTGTTTTTTCATTTGATGGTACAGTTTCTTTTGCCTTAACGGTTTGAGTTCTAGGTCCATTGAGTTCCTATTCGTTAACGTTAATCTCTGAGCAGGTCTGGAAAAGCCTCCTCTACTATTTGACGAGTAATATACTTCGGTGCTGTCTTGTTAGTCATGTCAACTACCAACTTAGCATCCTCTGGATGCACACCTTCGAGAAGTCCGATGTACAAACTTTCTCTTTTCATAGTATTCATACTTTCAGAAACTCGAAAGCCTCTGATAAAATACTTGAATTTTGTATTTTCTCGGGTTAACTCTGTTGGGTGATTGTGAGCCTCAGCTGCCTGATACGGCGGCTCGCCCGGTGGTATGTTCCATTCGATACTTGTATCAAACGTTCCTCTTAAAACATCTCGAAGAGCCCAGCTGTCATTGTTTCTTAAGACTTCGATTTTGCCAGCCTTTGTTCTTTTCTTCTGTGCTTCTTCAATTACTTCATATACTCTTTTAGCCATTTATAAAAATTCCTCCACGGATCCAATCAATTGTTTCATGTTATTATTTATAAGGTATGGTAGTGTCTTACCTTCATTAAATACAGTAATCCAAAACTCATCTACAATTTTATTTTTCAAATCATTTGGAGTTTTAGTTAAATCAATCAATGTTTCATTGCGTTGATAGTTACGATACCAAGAAGCAGCATACAATAGTTCGCCATCGCTTAGATCTTCAATAATAGCTTGCTTCTTCTTTTTTGATAGTGGTGTTTGTCTTTCACCGTTTACAAATGTATCATCACCTGATAACACATTTGGTACGCCATCACCAGTATCACCTGATAATATTTTATCTATAAGGTTTAATTTAGGGTGATGGTCTTTGATTTCTTTCTTTAGTATGTGTGACCATTGTCTTACATTACCATACTTTTGCAACTGTAAAAAGTCTTTATCCGATGACACAATCATTACTTCTTCGTACTGGCCGAACTCTTGTGTATGTTCTACCATAGTACCAATAATGTCGTCGGCTTCACAACCTTCGAGGTGTATCACTTTATAAGGAAAGTTTTCTTTGATTTCGTCTTTGACTTTATGCATAATACGAAAAGCTTCGGCCCAGTCAAAACCAGAATCATCGCGGCTTTTACGACGATTAGCTTTGTACTGTGGAAAGTAACCACGGCGCCAGTTGTTGGCACCATCGCAACATATAATCATTTGACCATATTGATCGCGAAACTTTTTGTTATACATACGTACAGAGTTAAGCATCATATGCCGTAGCATATTTTCATCGTTAACTTTGTTAACTGCAATTGTGGCAACAGCGATACCACTAAAATCCATTAGAATCATAATAGCTCCTTCTTAATTGTAGTATTATTATACCACAGTTCTTTTGAAAAGTAAACTATTATTTTGCGCATTGTTTAGGTAAATGACTTGAATGTATTTTGCAACCTATAAACTCGTTATAGTAATCATCACGTAATAGAACATCATGCTTAAATTGCAGCTTGGCTTCATAGTATGACATCTCACCTTTAGTTTTACAAAGTATTAGGATCTCTCTTTTGTAACTATCTTGCCCTCGCTGTTCAACGAGTACTTGAAGTTCTTTATTAGATCCATAATATTCTCGCCAGTCAGACTCGACTTTGGTTCTTTGCCGTCGAGTTCTTTTGCTATTCTTTGGTAATACTTTAGGCCGCCAGAAGTTCTTCTTACCGATATACTTTTTGTTTGTATCCAGTTCTGTGATAAGGTACACAAATCCCTGGTACTCATCTGGGGTTTCATCGTAAGGTTGTTCATTATATAACCACATACATTTATTTATTCATCAACATGCAGTACTGCTTCTGCAGGTGCTCCACATATTGGGCAGTGCTCAGGATAATTGTATGTAAAAACTTTACAAGTATTATCACACTCTTCGCATTCAATTAAGTAGACGTCTTCCACAGTCTTCCTTTATCTCTAGTTTTCTATCGTCTGATGCAGTGTACCATTCTACAATCTCATCATCAGTTCGACCACAGCCTATGCATATATTATCTTGCAATACACATATATTTTGGCAGGGCGATTCAATGTCAGAAGTCAATTTCACAACCGCCGGCTGCACAGGCCGCGGCACCCATAGTATCAACATCAGTAAATACTTGTTCTGTAAGATCCATGTTCCAGTTAACTGGCTGTAAGTTCTGCTGGATTTTATTCCACTTGTGAAACAGGTATGAATCTTTGAGACAATGCTCTGCAAGTTTTAAATCTCCTTTTGTATAATTATTTGCAAAGTTTTCATATCGTCTGTTCCAGTCTGCCCTTGCGGAATTTTCTGATGATTCAAGAGATATATCTAAGCCCATACCCTGTGCTGTTGCACAAGCATCCCAAAGATTGGGATATACCTTCATTGCATCAACAACCATGCCTGAAGCAAAGATTGCGGCTGGGCCGTATTTCTTGACCATTTGCTTTTCATCTATGACTGCAGTGTTTGGCGCTTGATTAAAATCTTTGTCACCTGACATACTAAGGAAAGAAATGCCAGAGAACGAGTAGC
>MDTB01173828.1_pt1 | contig 11210 bp, 15 predicted proteins | sample 811161 | NCBI WGS metagenome assembly MDTB01 (sample SAMN05326650, study PRJNA326480) | marine metagenome | isolation source: seawater | place: Mediterranean Sea | collected 2009
GTCTACCAGTTCCGCCATTCGCCCTAATTGTTTAATTATTTATTAAATAGTATAAGAACTAAAATTATATTAAAACCAAAAAATGTTTAATACTCTTTATAAAAAATGTTTGAGTTTAGCATCTCATAAAAGTTCTAAATATTACTTAGCAATTGTCTCTTTTATTGAAAGTTCATTTTTTCCTATTCCACCAGATGTGATGGTAATACCTATGGTTATTTCAAAAAAAGACGATTTCTTAAAAATATTTCTTATTACAACAATATTTTCCGTTTTAGGTGGAATATTAGGTTATTTTATTGGAGCTTTCTTTTACGATATAGGAATGCAGATTATGACCTTTTATGATCATGAAGACAAAGTTATTAGCCTTAAAAATAATTTAATAAACAGTGAAGGTTTTTATGCTTGGCTGGGAATACTTTTTTTGGCTGGTTTTACTCCATTACCATACAAAGTTTTTACCATTGCAAGTGGTCTGATTGGATTTAACATTCTAATTTTTATCTTAATAAGTTTGATGTCTAGAGGATTGCGTTTTTTTATAGTTTCTTATTTATCTTATAAATTTGGAGATATATTTACTCAATTCATGGAAAAGCATGGATCGAGATGGTTTACAATTGTTGGAATATTCATTGTTATAATTGGGATGATAATTTATTTAATTTTAAAGTTTTATGCTTAATTTAAATACTAGATCTTATTTAAAATCAATTTTTATAATTAGTTTTTTTTCAATTATTACAGCATTCTTTATAGAATATATTCTTGGACACCAGCCTTGTAATTTATGTTTAATTGAAAGAATCCCTTACGGATTAAGTATAATTTTAATTATCATGAATTATGTAACTAAAATAAATGAAAAGTTTATAATTTTGTTGTTAATCCTAATATTTATATTCTCTTTTTTAATCTCAATTTATCACTTTGGAATTGAACAAGGATATTTTGAAGAATCCACTATTTGCGGATTAAAAAATGGTACTGATATCATCTCAAAAGAAGAAATATTAAAACAATTAAATAAACAAATTGTTAGCTGTAAAGATGTGACATTTAGGGTTTTTGGATTATCTCTAACAAGTATTAATATAATTATTAGTTTAATAATTACTATTATATTAATTAAAATTTATACTAAATATGAAAAAAACAAGTCCTAAAGTTGAAGAATTTATTAGGGTTGACCACGCAGGCGAACGTGGAGCAGTCAAAATTTATGAAGGTCAATTATTAGCTCTCAACACAATTGTGAAAGATGAAAGTTTAAAAAAAACAATAGAGGATATGAAAATTCATGAAATAGAACATTGTCAATTTTTTGAAAGTGAAATTAAAAAAAGAAATATTCAACCAACAAAATTTTTACCCCTTTGGGATTTGTTAGGTATAGGCTTGGGTTTTGGTTCAACTATTTTAGGAAAAAAAGCAGCTATGTTGTGTACAGCATCGGTTGAAGAAGTAATTGATAAGCATTATTTAAATCAAATTAATCAATTAGGTGCTGAAGAAAAAGAATTGAAAAAAAAAATTATAAAATTTAGAGAAGATGAATTGCATCATAAAGATATTGCTTACGAAAAAGGTGCATCAAAAAAAGGTTTTTATTCTATAATGGATAAAATTATTAAAACTGGTTCAAAAATAGCAATTAATATTTCGGAAAAAATTTAATTTTAAGCTTCCAATTCCACGTCCCAATACAAATAGTCCATCCAGCTTTTATGTAGATAATTTGGAGGGAAGTTTTTGCCATTACGATGTAGATCTTCAGTTGAGGGTTGGTAGGGATATTGGTTAAGTCTCATTCCAGAAGATTTTAATAATTTTCCACCTTTTTTTACATTACAATCTGAACAAGCTGTTACAACGTTGTCCCAATGTGTTTCTCCACCTTTAGATCTTGGTAACAAATGATCAAATGTTAACTCATCACCACTTCCACAATATTGACAAGAAAATTTATCTCTAAGAAAAACATTAAATCTTGTAAAACTTGGCTTAGACTGTGGAACAATATAATCTTTTAAAGCTATAACGCTTGGTAGTTGCATGTTATAAGATGGGCTTCTTACAACTCTATCATAATTACTTACTATAATTACCCTATCTAAAAAAACCGACTTTACAGTATCTTGCCATGACCATAATGATAAAGGATAGTAGCTCAAAGGTCTATAATCTGCATTTAAAACTAATGCAGGACAATTTTCTAAAGATACTTCATGTTCAATAAAGTTATTCATAAATAAAGTTTAACTTAAATAAAAAACTATTTCAATATCAAGCAACTATTAAATTTTTTTTAAAATATAATTTAATGCTATACTTGATGCTTCAATAGGAATATGATGGTCGCAGTCTTTAATCAAATGTGTCTCTATTTCCACATTATTTCTAATTAAAAAATCTTTAGCTTCCAACATAAAATTGGGTGAGACAACTTGATCCGAGTCACCATGAATCAATAAAGTATTTGTTGAAACTTTTTTTCTAGATTTTAAATCTTCTTGATTAATAATCTTACCTGAAAAGCCTATAATACAATTAAATTTTTCTTTAGACGTAAGGCCTAAATTTATAGACATCATACAACCCTGACTAAATCCAGACAGACATATCTTATTATTTTCTAAATTAAACTCATTTTTAACTTCATCAATAAATTTACTTAATTTATTTTCAGCTTTAATAGACTGATCTAAAATATATTTTGGGTCATCTTTTGTTAAATCAAACCACTGAAACCCTGATGGATTTATCGAACAAGATTCATGACCATTTGGACAAATAAAAATTGTATTTGGTAAATGTCTTTTCCAATTCAATGACAACATACTTATATCTTTTCCGTCGCCACCATAACCATGAAGTAAAATTATTGCATTCTTAATTTCTTTATTATCTTCTGGCTTTATAATGGTTGAGTCTAGGCAAAATGTCATAGTATATGATTTATGTTTTTTTATTTTTAAAACACCCTACAATACAAAAATGATTTCTGGAATATTTGTTAAGATCTTATCTATAGTTTTATTAATTTCAGTTGGTATTGTTCTTATACTTGGTATTGGTACTTTATTTAAAGGTGGAGAAACAAGTAAAAAATATTCAAATAAATTAATGCAATTAAGAGTTTTATTACAATTTATAGCTATAATCGCTTTAGTAGGATTTGCATATTTTTTTAAAAATTAATTATAAGTACTCAGCCAATCTATAAATCTTTTATCCTCAAAATCTATAGAGCCAACTATTCTGGCAAATTCTAATCCTTCTTTATTTAAAAGAATTGATGTTGGTATTCCTCTTAATCTAAATTTTTTTGCTAAAGTTACTGGAGAGTCAAAAAATATTTTTAAATTTTTTATTTCTAAATCTTCAAAAAATTTTGATGATTTTTCAAAATTATCTTGACCAACATTTATTGGGAATATCTTTAAATTATTTAAATTTTCATGAGATTGTAATACATCTAAAGAAGGCATTTCCTTTTTACAAGGAGCACACCAAGTTGCCCAAAAATTCAACAAAATTAGATTTCCTTTATAATCATTCAAATCTAATATCTTACCTTTATCGTCTAAAAACGTTAAACCATGATATTTTTTGAATTCTTTATTAATAACAAGATTTTTTATACCCGTAACTTCATTGGCAAAAGAACTGGACATTAAAAAAATAAATATTATTAAAAATCTCATGTAAAAAGGTATAATTAATTATCATGGCAAAAAATAAAAACAACCAGACAATTTGGAATACAAGAATTAAGAAAAAAACCTCTAATCTTTTTCAAAAAATCGGTAGTTCTATAGATGTAGATAAAAGACTTTATAAAGAAGATATAATGGGATCTATTGCGCATGTTGAAATGCTTTTTAAACAAAAAATTATTTCATTCAAAATCAAGAATAAAATTATATATGGATTAAACAAAATCGAAAAAGAAATTTCTAAAAATAAATTTGAATTTAGTAAAAAATATGAAGATATTCACATGAATATAGAAAAAAAATTATTTCAAATTATTGGTGAGGAAGCTGGTTATATCCACACTGCAAGATCTAGAAACGATCAAGTAATAACTGATTTAAAGATTTGGATAAAATCTTCTACTAAAGAAATTAATATCAATATAAATAAATTAATAAAATCAATTTTAAGAATTGCCGAAAAAAACATTGAAACTGTAATGCCAGGTTTTACTCACTTAAAAAATGCACAAGCAGTTTCTTTTGGACACTATTTAATGGCATATGTAGAAATGTTTATTAGAGACAAGAGAAGATTTGAAAATAATATGCAAAGTCTTAATGAAAATCCTTTAGGTGCATCTGCCTTAACTGGCACTTCATTTAATATAGATAGAAATTATACTACTAAAAAATTAGGATTCAAAAGTCCTACAAATAATTCAATTGATACTGTTTCAGATAGAGATTTTGTTTTAGATTTTCTTTATTCATCTTCAGTTTGTTCAATGCATATATCAAGAATTGCGGAAGAATTAATTTTATGGAATTCAGATGGATTTAATTTAATAAATTTATCAGATAAAATCGTAACAGGCTCTTCTATAATGCCACAAAAAAAGAATCCAGATACTCTTGAATATTTAAGAGGTAAAACTGGTTTAACTTATGGAAATTTATTTTCAATGTTAACAATTCTTAAAGGTCTGCCACTTTCTTACTTCAAAGATCTTCAGGATGACAAACAAATAATTTTTAACACTTTTGATAATCTTATAAATTGTTTAAAAATATTGGATGAAGTTTTAAACAATTTAAGTCCTAATAAAAAAAAGATGTCAGAACTTGCGAAATTTGGATACATAACAGCTACGGACTTGGCAGATTATCTTGTTAAAAATCATTCTATGACTTTTAGAAATGCTTACCAAAAAACTGCTGCAATAGTCAATTTTGCAGAAAAAAAGAAAAAAAGATTGGAAGATCTTGATATTATAGAACTAAAAAAAATTGAACCAAAATTAACAGAAGAAGTTATGAAAGTATTTAGCCTTAAAAATTCTATAAATTCAAAAAAATCTTATGGAGGAACATCTTTTGATAATATTAAAAAAATGATACTTAAATATAAAAAACAATTATGATAAAAAAAATTTATATAATTATTTTTCTAGGTTTATTGATTATATCTTGTGGAAAAAAAGGGGATCCTATTTATAAAGAAAATGGAAAAAATTTCGAGAGCACTAAACTAAAAGTGTTGCTATGAGATATAAAAAAAAAAATCTTCTAATTGATGGTTTTAAACCAGAGGTATTAGCAAAAAAATATTCAACTCCACTTTACTGTTATTCATTAAAAAAAATTAAAGAAAATATAACAAATTTTAAAAAAAATTTTAAAAATATAAATCCACTTACTTGTTTCTCAGTAAAAGCAAATCCGAATACAGTATTATTAAGAGAAATTAGAAAATTAGGTTTAGGGGCAGATGTAGTTTCAATCGGTGAACTAATGAAAGCTTTAAAATCAGGTATAAAACCTAATAAAATTGTTTTTTCTGGAGTTGGCAAAACTTCAAAAGAGATAAGTTTTGCTATAGATAAAAAAATTTTACTTATTAATGCAGAATCTAAAAGTGAAATTTTAGAAATAGAAAGAATTGCTAAAATAAAAAAAAGAAAAGTAAGCGTAGGAATAAGATTAAATCCTAATACAGATGCAAAAACTTTAAGTCAAATATCAACAGGAAAAAAAGAAAATAAGTTTGGAGTATCTGAAAAAAATTTTTTAAACTTAACTTATTATGTAAAAAATTCAAAATTTCTAAAATTAAAATGTTTAAGTGTACACATAGGTAGTCAGATTCTAGATCATAAACCGTATATTAAAATGCTAAATGTACTTAAAAGAATAATCAATAAAACAAAATTCAATTTTGAGTATATTGATTTAGGTGGAGGAATGGGTGTTGATTATGAAAAAAATAACAAAAAATTAAATTTTAAAAAATATGCTTCAAATATTAAAAATTTTTTAAAAAAGAATAATTCTAAAATTATTTTTGAACCAGGAAGAACTATTATAGCTAACGCTGGTTATCTAATTTCAGAAATAATCTATATTAAGAAAGGTGATAAAAAGGATTTTATTATAATAGACGCAGCTATGAATGATTTAATGAGACCTGCTCTATACAATGCTAATCATAAAATTATACCAACAAAAAAAACAAGTATTAAATCAAATAAACTTTATGAATTTGTTGGTCCTATCTGTGAAAGTACTGATAAATTTGCTTCACTAAAAAAGTTTCAAAAATTAAATGAAAAAGACTTAGTTATAATCTGTGATGTTGGAGCTTACGGTATGTCCCTAAGTTCAAACTATAATTTACGCCCAAAACCAGCAGAATTACTTATCGAAAGATCAAAGATTAAAGTTATTAGCAAAAGACAAAGTCTTAAAGACTTAATATAGCTTTTATACAAATGATTAGAAATATTTTATTTTCTTTATTTTTTTTTATAGGAATAATTTTTATTTTAATAATATTTCTTCCTACTTTAATTATGCCACAAAAAATTGTTTTATTTGGAGGAAAGCTTATGGGGCATTGGGCAGCAATTTGTCTAAAACTTTTTCTTTCAACTAAAATTACTATTAAAGGAAGAGAAAATATTATTAAAGAGAATAAATTTTTTATTGCCGCTTCACATCAATCAATGTTTGAAACTTTTTTTCTTCAAACTATCTTTAATTCACCAATTTTTATTCTTAAAAGAGAACTGCTATTAATTCCAATATTTGGGTGGTATTTAAAAAAAATTGGATCTATTGCTATAAAAAGAGACAAAATTTCTAAAGATAATCTAAGTTTTTTTGAGGATATTTCAAAAATAATTAATAATTCGGAAAGGCCTGTAATCATTTTTCCACAAGCAACAAGAGTTTTACCTACTGAAAGACCTAGATTTAAAAAGGGTGCTGCTAGAATTTATAATGAATTAAATATATATTGTCAGCCATTAGCAATTAATTCGGGATTTGTTTGGCCAAAAAAAGGTATAAAAAAATCAAATAAAGAAATTACTATTTCGATTCTTAAACCAATAGAGCCTGGCTTAGAAAAAGAGGAATTTATTGAAAAACTTGAAAAAAATATTTATTCTGAGCTTGATCTGATTAATTAACCTTTCATAGGCATCACTACAAAAATACTATCAAAATCACCTGGATCTTTAATTAATACTGGTGATCCAGTGTCATTAAAGAACATTTCAATTTTCTCTCCATCAAGTTGAGAAGCAACATCAATCAGATACCTTGAGTTAAAACTAATTTCTAATTCATGATCAAATTTTACTGCAAGAGATTCTTTTCCATCTCCACTATTAGTATTATTTACAGACAAATTTAAGCTATCTTTAGTTAAATCAAATTTAACTCCATCCTTTTTATCAAGAGATACAGAGGCAACTCTATCAACTGAATTCAAAAAGGGTTTTAAGTCAACTTCTAATTTTTTTTGGTTATTTTTTGGGATTACCTGAATATAATTAGGAAATTTACCATCAATTAATTTTGAGATTAAAATACTATTATCTAATTCAAATTTTATTTTAGATTTAATATTATAAATTTTTACTTCTCCATCAAAATTTTCTAGTAAAGAACACAACTGAAAAATTGTTTTTTTAGGTAAAATTATTGGTTCAAATTCTATTTTTTGATCTAGTCTAATTTTTGAAATAGACATTCTATGACTATCAGTAGCCACAGCAGTTAAATAATTTTTATCTTCTACTTCAGTTTGATGAATATATATTCCACTAAGATAATGTCTAGTTTCATCGTTTGAAACTGAAAATTTACACTTGTTAAGTAATTTTAATAGTTGTTTAGATTTAATAGAAAACTTATTCTCATTAAAATTTTCATCTGTTAATGGAAATTCTGATGCACCAAGACAGTTTAAATTAAATACAGATTTTTCTGACTCTAGATGTAATTTATTTGTATCATTTAAGGTTAGGTTAATTTTTTTTCCTGATGATAATTTTCTAACAATATCATAAATTGTTGAGGATGTAGTTGTTGTTTTTCCCTGTTCTATGACCTCTATATTATTTACTTGATGGATAAATATTAAATCTAAATCAGTAGCAGTTATAGTTAATCTAGAATCTTGAACATCCAATAAAATATTAGAAAGTATGGGAAGAGTGCTTCTTTTTTCTATTACACCCTGACAATAATTTAATGCTTGTTGTAGATCTTGCTGATTTACGTTAAATTTCATTTTCCTTATTATATAGTATCTGATTTTTTAACTTATTAATATTATTAACCATTTCAGGATCTTTCTCTTTTAATTTTTCAATAGTTTTTACAGAATGTATTATTGTAGTGTGATCGCGATTAGAAAATTCACGACCTATTTCAGGTAAAGATTTTGAAGTTAAAATTTTTGTTAAATATATGGCAGTCTGTCTAGGTCTAACTAAATATCTAGATCTTCTTGATGACAACATTTCATTTTTACTAATCTTAAAAAATTTACAGACTAAGGTTTGAATCAAATCTATTGTTACTTTATTTTCGGTTATATTTAATAGATCTTTTAAAATAACTTTAGTTTCAGCCAAGTTGGGTATTTTATTATAAATTCTTGAGAAAGATACCGTTCTATTAATAGCACCAACTAATTCTCTTATGCTAGTAGTTATTTCAGTGCTAATAAAATTTTGTATCTCTTTAGAAATTTTAACTTGTTCTGGATATAGATTATTTAATTCTTCAACTTTTTTTTCAACAATTTTTATTCTCAAATCATAATCTGGCTTTTGAATATCAACCACTAATCCACCTGAAAATCTAGACTTAATTCTTTCTTGTATTCTTAATAATCTATTTGGCGGTCTATCAGATGAAACAATTATTTGAGAACCCTTGTCCAGCAGAGCATTAAAAGTATGAAAAAATTCTTCTTGCATAGCTTCTTTGCCGTTCATAAATTGAATATCATCAATAATTAAAACATCTGTGTTTCTAAAAAATTCCTTGAATTTAACCATATCATTTGCTTTGATTGATTTTACAAATTGGTACATAAAACGTTCTGCAGAAATAAACATAACCTTGTTGCTTTTTTTTAATTTGAATCCAATAGAGTTTAAAAGATGAGTTTTCCCCATGCCAACTCCTCCATAAATATAAAGTGGATTATAATGTGCGATATTTTCTGAGACTTTTAGTGAAGCTTCATACGCAAGTTTATTACTTGAGCTAGTTATAAAATTTTCAAATCTTTTATTTGGATCAATTCGATTGTATTGAAGATAAGAGTCTTTAATAAAAGAGATATTTTCAGTATTTTCTAATGGCTTTGAAAATTCTTCACCAAGGTCTTTTTTTTCTTTTTGTTCAATTATTTTAAATTCTATTCTAATAATCTCTTTCTTATAATTTTTAACTGACTGTAATATTTGATCTAAATACCTTGAAGTTATCCAATCACGAATAAATCTTGTTGGTACAGACAACAATAAATAATTCTTAAATTCCTCTACAAAAATAATTTTTTTTAACCAACTTTCATAAATATCTACTCCTAATTTATCTTTCATTTCTGATTGAACTAAACTCCAATCAAATTTTTCTTGATTTAAATTATTTAAATTTTTAGTTGTAAAAGTATTGTTCATTTTTTGGGGAAACTTCAGTTAGAGCTATAATTAAATTATTGCAACAAATAATTTTAAAAAATAAAAAAAAAATAAAATCTAGGATTGTGTTCAATCTAAAAAAATAAAAAAAAATATTTGACAAAAAATTCACATAAAATTTTTTATAAATGAAATTTATAATTGAATTGGATATATTTTTTTATTTACTAAATCTAAATCTTGTATTAAAAAAATTTTTAACCACAGATTTTGTAGACCATGTAGTTGAATCAAATAAACAACCTCAAGTATTATTTAATCAGATTGAAGCTATCTTCTTTGTAAGTCTTGAAACGTTTCTTGAGGCGTTTTGTTTTTTAATTATTCCCGTTTTAGCAATCTTCATTAGCTCAGAATTCAACTTAGGTAAGAATTTCAGGGCTTCAGATTTTTTTTTGCTTTCAATCAGAGAGTTCATTTTCTTTAAAGCATTTTTATATCTGCTTTTTCTTGTTTTGTTTACAGCTGTTTGTTTTAATATTCTTCTAATTCTTTTAATTGCAGATTTTGTATTCGCCATATGCGCAGGGGTATAACTTGAGATTTTATATTGGTCAATGAAATAATTGATTATATTTGGCAAATATTACAAAAGAAAGTAGACCTGTTGCAAATAATTTTTTTTTGAATAATGCCTTGGCAACTAAATCGTTTACATCTCAATCCATCTCTCTCATAAACTTTAAAATCCTTTTGAAAATTACCTTTTTTACCAGAAGTATTTTTAAAATCTCTTATGCTTGATCCACCTTTTTTAATTGCATTAGTGAGGATTCTTTTTGAATTTTTTATAATTTTTTTACAATCTTTATTTGTTAATAAATATGCTTCTTTGTTTGGATTAATCTTACTCAAAAATAAAATTTCACTTGCATAAATATTACCAATTCCTGAGACAAATTTTTGATCAATTAAAAAATTCTTTATATTTTTTTTCTTTCCTTTAAAAAAAGAAAGAATGTATCTTAAATTAAATTTTAATTCAAAAGGCTCGGGTCCAAGATTTGTAAATCTTTTTTTTAATGAAGCAGTATCTTTAATTATTTGAAAAAAGCCAAATCTTCTTGGATCATTATAAACAATTCTTAGATTTTCAAAAATAATTTCTACATGATTATGTTTTTTTGGTAAAATTGGAGAATTATAAAAGCTAGTATTTGTCACTAAATTTTTTTTATTGTCATAAATTAAATGTATTGTTCCCGACATTCCAAGATGCAATAAACAATATTTATTATTAGAAAAGCATAGAATAAGATATTTGGAAATTCTTTTGACTTTAATTATTTTTTGACCTTCAAAAAAACTTGTAAAATTCAAAGGAATCTTAAATCTCAAATTTCTGTTTCTTACTAATACTTTTTTTACCTTTTTTTGTTTAATTTTTTTGTCTAGGGACTTTCTTATAATTTCTACTTCTGGTAATTCTGGCATTTAATACTATATTCAATATATATTTTTTTTTATGCAACAATATCTACAAAATAAAAAAGGACTAGTA
>MDTB01209309.1_pt1 | contig 11210 bp, 11 predicted proteins | sample 811161 | NCBI WGS metagenome assembly MDTB01 (sample SAMN05326650, study PRJNA326480) | marine metagenome | isolation source: seawater | place: Mediterranean Sea | collected 2009
AACAATTATTAGAAGCAGGTGTGCACCTTGGACACAAGACACTAAGGTGGAATCCGAAAATGGGCAAGTATATTTTTGGAGAAAAAAATTCAATTCATATTATTGATTTAACTCAAACAGTAGATTTCCTAAAAAACGCATTAGTTCAACTCCACAAAATAATATCAAGTGGCGGTAAATTATTAATTGTTTCAACTAAAAAGCAAGCATCAGAGCAAGTAAGTGAATTAGCAAAAGATACTGGTCAATATTATGTAAACCATAGGTGGTTAGGCGGCATGCTTACTAATTGGAATACAATTCAAAACTCAATTAAGAGACTTAAAAAACTTGAACAACAATTATCAAAAGAAAATCTTGGTTTTACAAAAAAAGAAATATTAAAATTTGGTAAAGAAAAAGAGAAGCTACAAAGATCTCTTGGAGGTATTGCTGATATGAAAAAAACACCAGATTTAATCTTTATTATAGATACAAATATTGAGTCTTTGGCAGTGGCCGAAGCAAAAAAATTAGGAATACCAATTATAGCTGTATTAGATACAAACTCAGATCCAACTGACATTGATTTTCCTATACCAGGAAATGACGATGCAAGAAGATCTATCAACTTATATTGTGAGCTAATAAGAGAAACAATTAAGGACGCTGAAAAATTTATTAAAGGATCTGATGATAAAGTTGAAAAAAAAAATCTAAGTCAAAATAAAAATAATTAGTAAATTATTATTCGATGTCAAACAAAGACTTATTAGAAAAAATTAAAAAATTAAGAGAAATGACTGGTGTTGGCTTTAAAGACTGTAAGCTTGCATTAGATGAAACCAGAGGTGAAATAGAAAAGTCTATCGAATTTTTAAGAAAAAAAGGAATAGCAAAAGCCTCAAAAAAAATGAGCCGAACTGCTACAGAAGGTCTTGCTTTAGTCAAAGAGGAGTCAGGAAAAATATCTATCATTGAGATTAATAGTGAAACAGATTTTGTTGCAAAAAATCAAGATTTTATAGATTTCTGCAAAGAACTTTCAAACATTAATTTTATTACACACGGAAATTTAGATAAAATTAATGATACAAAAATGTCTAATGGTATTTTGGTAAAAGATAATTTGGTTAATCTAATAGCGAAAATCGGTGAGAAAATTACTATTAGAAGATCCGATTTTTTTGATAATACAGATGGTATGAATTTTTCTTATGTTCACTCAGCTTTAGAGAAAGACATAGGTAAAATAATTTCAATAGTAAAAATTAAAGGAATAGAAGAAAAAAATAAACATATCGGCAATAAAGTTGCTATGCATATTGCTGCCTCAAACCCGTTATCTTTAAAAAGAGAAGATATAGATAAAGATCTTGTTGATAAAGAATTAGAAATCATCAAGGCTGAAATAATAAATTCAGGAAAATCAAGTGAAATGGTTGAAAAAATTTCTAAAGGTAAAATATCAAAATTTTTAAATGATAACTCACTTTTAAACCAAATTTGGATCATGGACCCAAAGAAAAAAGTTATTGATATTTTAAATGAAAATTCGTCAGATAAACAAATAGAAATTATAGATTTCGTTAGATATAAGGTGGGAGAAGGAGTCTAAGAAATAATGACAGATGAATTCAACGAAAAAAATTATTCATCCAAGATGGATAAAACTATTAAGTCATTTACAAGAGACATATCAACTTTACGTACCGGCAGAGCTAACACTAATATGCTCGACATGATTAAAGTAGACGTTTACGGTCAATTAATGCCAATCGATCAACTCGCAACAATTAATGTTCCTGAAGCTAGATTAATTTCAATTCAGGTTTGGGATAAAGCTAATATCAATTTAATTGAAAATTCCATACAAAAATCAGAGCTAGGAATAAATCCCCAAATAGATGGACAAGTAATAAGATTGAGAATTCCTGATTTAACAGAAGAAAGAAGAATAGACTTGATTAAAATACTTAAAAATATGGGTGAAAAAGCGAAAGTTTCAATTAGAAATATAAGAAGAGAAGCCAATGAAGATCTCAAAAAAAAGCTAAAAGACAAAAATATTTCTGAAGACGATAATAAAAATTTTGAAAAAAATATTCAAAAACTTACAGATACAAATATCGAAAATATTGAAAAAATTTTAGCTGATAAAGAAAAAGAGATTATTCAGATATGAACAATCTTAACCATATTGCCTTTATTATGGATGGCAATGGTAGGTGGGGAAACAAAAAGGGAAAAGGTAGAAATTTTGGACACATAAATGGCGTCGAAACAGTTAAAAAAATTGTTAAAAGTTCAATTAGAATTAAAATACCTTATATAACTTTTTTTGTTTTTTCATCAGAAAATTGGAAAAGACCAAAGAATGAGATTAATTTTTTATTTAAAATAATTAAAAAATATTTTTCAAAAGAAATTGAAAGTATAGTAACCCAAAAAATAAAGATTAACATTATAGGTGATATTAGTAAATTATCTTCAGATATAAAATTAATACTTAAAAAAGTAACAGCCAGAACTAAAAATAATAAAAAAATTTTTGTAAACTTAGCTATAAACTACGGTTCTAAAAATGAAATATTGAATGCAGTAAAAAAAACAAAAAAAAAAACAATTCAAGAGATAGAAAGAAATCTTTATACTAAGAATATACCCGATCCTGACATTCTAATAAGGACAGGTGGGCATAAAAGATTAAGTAACTTTCTTTTGTGGCAATTAGCTTACACAGAACTCTTTTTTATTAATAAACTTTGGCCTGACTTTAATCATAATGACTTAATTAAGATAATATCTAAATATAAAAAAATAAAAAGAAATTTTGGTAATATATAATGTTTATAAAATATAAAAAAAGAATTTATACATCGATTATATTAATTTTTATAATTTTACTGCAATTCAATTATGAAAAAATTTTAGTTTATAGTCTTATTATTCTCAGTGTCTTAGCAATTGTTGAATTTATAAATATATCAAAAAAAATTTTTAAAAATTATTTTTATTCATTTTTTTCAAATATTTTTTTTTCGATTTATATTTTTTTATTCTGCTTGTTATTTTTAATTTTGTCTAAATATTTATTTTCAAAAATATTGATTTTTACTTTACTTTTTGGATGTATAGCATCAGATGTTGGCGGCTTTGTAATAGGTAAATCAATTAAAGGACCAAAATTAACAAAGATAAGTCCAAAAAAAACTGTTTACGGGTCATTGGGTTCCTTTTTTTTTACAATAGTCACAATGAGTATCTTAATGGAATTATATACTGAAATTTATTTTTTGAATGTTATATTTTTAGGATTTATAACCTCATTATTTTGTCAGCTAGGCGATCTTTTTTTTTCATTCCTAAAGAGAAAAGCTAGAATAAAAGATACAGGAAATTTTTTACCAGGTCACGGCGGAATTCTGGATAGATTAGATGGAATTTTATTTGGTATACCTGCGGGTCTATTTTTCTTAATAATAATAAATTAATCTATGAAAAAATCGATATCAATATTGGGCTCTACAGGATCAATAGGAATTAATACCTTAGAAATAATAGATAGAAAAAAAAATTTTTTTAAAATTTACTTACTCTCTGCAAATAAAAACTATAAATTAATCTGTAGTCAAATTAGAAGATATAATCCTCACTATTTTATAGTAATAGATAAAAAAACTTTTCAAAAAGTTAGAAAAAAATTCAAAAAAAAAAAAATTAAAGTATTAAATAATTTCGAAACAATAAATTTAAAATATAAAACTGATATTACAGTTTCATCAATTCCTGGAATAGCCGGTCTACTTCCTACAATTATAATGACTAAATTAAGTAAAAAAATTCTTATTGCTAATAAGGAGTCAATTATTTGTGGATGGGAACTTATTAAGAATGCGTCATATAAAAATAAAACTAAAATAATTCCAGTAGACTCAGAACATTTTTCTATTTTAAAGTTAATAGAAAATCATAATTTAAATGAAATAAAAAAAATTTACATAACAGCGTCTGGAGGACCATTTTTAAATTATGAATCTAAAAGACTAAAAAAAATTACACCAAGAGATGCCTTGAAACACCCTAAATGGAAAATGGGTAAAAAAATTACAATCGACTCTTCCACTTTGATGAATAAAATTTTTGAGTTAATCGAGGCTCAAAAACTTTTTAATATTCCAAAAGATAAAATTGATATAATTGTACATCCAAATTCTTTAGTTCATGCAGTTTTAAAATTGAAAAATGGTTTAACAAAATTTATTTACCATGAAACCTCAATGAAAATACCTTTAGTAAATGCAATATTTGATGGAAATTTGAATATAGAAGATTTTTATATTAAGAAAAAAGAAAATAAAGTTCAGCTAGAAAACTTGATATTTGAAAAAGTAAAAAAAAAAACTTTTCCAATTATTAAGATAAAAAATAGAGTTACAGAATATCCTTCTACACCAATTATTCTTAATGCTGCAAACGAGTTACTAGTAAACCTATTTTTGACCAGAAAAGTACCTTATTTAAGTATTACAAAAACTATTTTAGACATTCTAAATGATTATAATTATAGAAAATATGCTATAAAAAGACCAAAAAATATTAAACAAATTACCGAAATAGATAAATGGGCTCGAGAAGTCATAAAAAAAAAATTTAATTTAGATGTTTAAAAAAATATTCATAGTTATTTGCATCACTTTTTTCACAAACTTTTTAAGCGCTGAAATATTAAAAGAAGTAATTGTTGATGGAAATAAGAGGGTTTCAGATGAAACAATAAAACTTTATGGTGGTATTAAACTAAATAAAAATATTTCCGAAAAAGAAATTAATGAAATCATAAATAATTTATACGAAACAAATTTTTTTGAAAATATAGAGGCAACATTTAATAAAAATATCTTAAAAATTTCACTAATAGAACATCCAGTTGTCAATCAACTTATAATTTTAGGTGAACCCAAAGAAAGCTTTAAAGATGAAATTAGAAAATTAATTAAATCAAAAGAAAAAAAACCATTTATTAAATCTTTTTTAACCGAAGACATTAATCTAATAAAAAGACTATATTCATCCATTGGATTTAATTTTGCTGAAGTTGAAACTAAAATTCGAGAAATAGATAAAGAAAATTTAGATTTGGTAATTAATATTGAGAGAGGCAATAAAACGAAAATATCTAAAATTAATTTTATTGGTAATAAATCTTTCAGATCAAATAGATTAAAACAAGTTATAGCAAGTGAAGAAGACAAGTTTTGGAAATTTCTTTCGAAAAATACTAATTTTAATAAAGAAATACTAAATTTAAATAAAAGACTTCTTATAAACTATTATAAGTCAAACGGTTTTTACGATGTAAAAGTAAAATCAAATCAAGCTGAAATAAATGAAAATAAAAATGTGGATCTGACATATTCTATTGATGAGGGTAAAAGATACTATATAAATAAAATTTCTACAAAAGTTGATAGCGTACTTGATGGGCAGCTATTTTTTCCTCTTCAAGATATTTATAAAAAATATGCAGGAGGATATTACTCGCCTTTTAAAATCAAAAAGATGCTTGAGGAGATTGATATAATTATAGAAAAAAATGATTTACAATTTATTGAACACTCAGTTAAAGAGGAGATAGAGGAAGATACCATTAATATAGTATTTAATATTTTTGAGGGAAAAAAAGATTTAATAGAAAGAATAAATATTACTGGAAATAATATTACTAATGAAGAGGTCATTAGAGGAGAATTAATTGTAGATGAGGGAGATCCTTTTATTTCCCTAAATTTAGAAAAATCAATAGCTAAAATCAGAGCTAGAGGGATTTTTAAAAAGGTTAAATATAATGTAGATAAAGGGACTAAAGATAATCTTAAAATTATTAATATAGATGTTGAGGAAGGAGCAACAGGAGAAATAAGTGCTGGAGCAGGTATAGGAACTTCAGGTGGAACATTAATTTTTAGTATAAAAGAGAATAATTGGTTAGGCGAAGGAAAAACAATTGCCTTTGAAGCTGATATAGATGAAGAATCTATAATTGGAACTTTTAGTTACTCTAATCCTAATTATAATTTTTTAGGCAATTCGATTAATTATTCATTAAGTAATGAAAGTAATGATAAGCCAGATTTGGGTTACGAAAATTCTGTAATTTCTGCAGGCATTGGTACATCCTTTGAACAATACAAAGATGTAAGGGTAAGACTTGGAGCAAGTGCAAGTTATGATGATTTAAGAACAGATGGTTCTGCTTCATCATCTTTAAAACAACAGGCAGGGACTTATAATGAAATAGCTACAAATTATAGCTTTACGATTGATAAAAGAGATAGAGCTTTCATGCCTACCAAAGGTCACATCACATCTTTTAGACAGGAACTACCTTTATATGCTGATAAATCATTTATTGATAATACATTTAGCACGAGCTTGTATAACTCTATTAATGAAAATATTGTTGGTGCATCAAAATTTTATTTAAGCACTATTAACGGTTTAAAAAATGAAGATGTAAGATTGAGTAAAAGAAAAGGAATATCCCAGAGAAAACTTAGAGGATTTAAAAAAAATAAAGTCGGACCTGTGGATGGTAATGATCATATAGGCGGTAACTATGTTGCAGCATTAAATTTTGAAACAAATTTGCCAAATTTATTGCCAGATAATACAAACACTGATTTAGGTTTATTTTTAGATTTTGCAAATATTTGGGGAGTTGATTATACGGATACTGTGGACGAAGCAAATAAAATTAGATCTTCCACAGGAGTTGTTGCTAACTGGTCATCACCTATTGGACCTTTAACATTTATTTTGTCTCAAAATCTTTCAAAAGCTAATACTGATGAGACAGAAAGTTTTAGTTTTAATCTAGGAACAACATTTTAAAAAAATGAAATTTAAAATTTTAATTGTATTTTTTTCAATTTTATTAAATTTTAGCAATGTGCATGCTGATAATTCTCATTTTTTAGATTTTAAAAAAATTTTAAATGAGAGTAACGCAGGAAAAAAAGCACAAAATTCTCTGAAAAGTAAACTAGATAATGGAATTAAAAATATAGTGAATAAAGAGAAGAAAATTCAAGCAGAAGAAAAAAAACTAATTCAACAAAAAAAAATCATTTCGTCTGAGGAGTATAGAAAAAAAGTCAGCGAGCTAAGACTTAAAGTTTCAAATTTACAAAAAGAAAGAAGAAATCTTTTACAATCTATTTCTAAAAAAAAAACTAAAGCAAGAAACGAACTTTTAAAAAATTTAAATCCAATTTTAAAACAATTAATGACAGAAAAAAAAATTCGAATAGTGTTAGACAAAAAAAATATCCTATTAGCGGATGAAAATCTAGATTTAACTAACGAGGTAATGTCTTTGATGAATAAAAAATTAAAATCAATAAATCTCGAGTAGATTTGAATGGAAACCAATTTTTTTTTTAAAAAAAAAAATATTAAGATAAATAAAATTTTTCCTGGGATAAAATTAAACTTTAAAGTCAATAACATTAAACCATTACATTTAGCGTCTAATGGAGATGTAAGTTTTTTTGACTCTCTTAAATACAAAGAAAATGCAAGTAAAACAAAAGCAAGTATTTGTATCACTACAAAAAAATTTGTTTCATTTTTACCAAAAAAAACAGAAAAAATTATCGTAAAAAATGTTTTACTTGAACTAGCCAGAGTATTAAAAATTGTTTATCCAGATGCAGATATTGATTATCCAGATTTATCACTTAAAAAGCCAACAAATGTTAACTTTAAAAAAGTAAAATTTGGTAATAATGTTTTAGTTGGTAAAAATGTTAAAGTAGGTAATAACTCTATTGTTGGATCTAATAGCATTATAGAAAGTAATGTAAAAATTGGTAAAAATTGTGTTGTTGGTTCTGGTGTTATAATTAAAAACTCAATAATAGGAAACAACGTTGTGATACAAGATAGCTGTAAAATAGGCCAAAAGGGATTTGGTTTTATTCCAATAAAAGGAAAAAATATTAAGTTTCCTCATATTGGAAAAGTTCAAATAGATGATCGAGTAGAAATAGCCTCTGATTGCACCATAGATCGTGGCTCTGTTGATGACACAATTATAGGAGAAAATACTTATATAGATAACCAAGTTCATGTTGCTCACAATGTCCAAATAGGATCGAATTGCATGATAGCTGGTCAAGTTGGATTTGCCGGCAGCTCTAAAATTGGTGATAACGTTTCGATCGGAGGTCAGGCTGGTATTTCTGGTCATTTAAAAATTGGCAACAATGTAAAGATTGGTGGAGGCAGTGGAGTGGTAAAAGATATTCAAGATAACGAAATTGTAATGGGATATCCCGCAGTTCCTTTAAAAGATTTTATTAAAAAAAATAAAAAATTATGAGTAAAAATGAAATAAATAAAAAAGAAATTGAAGACTTGCTTCCTCACAGGGAGCCTATGTTATTAATAGACAAGTTAACAAAAATTATTCCTTTAAAATCTGCAACTGCCATTATGTACGTGAAAAAAGACAGATTTTATGTTCAAGGTCATTTTCCAGGACAGCCAGTTATGCCGGGTGTTTTAATTGTAGAAGCTTTTGGACAGGCTGCAGCGGCTTTAACTGCACACGGTATTGATCCAAAAGAATATGCTAATAAATTAGTTTATTTAATGGGAGTTGATAAGGCTAGATTTAGAAACCCAGTTCTTCCTGATTGTGAGCTACACTTAGAAATAGAGGCAGTAAGATCCCACGGAAGAGTTTGGAAGTATAAAGGAACCGCTAAAGTGGATGGTAAAAGAATGGCTGACGCTGAATGGTCAGCAACAATAGTGGATAGAAAAGAATGATACACAATTCGAGCGTAATAGATAAAAATGCTAAAATTTCTAGTAATGTTAAAATAGGACCTTTTTGCTTTATTGGTCCGGATGTTGAACTATCAGAGGGAGTAGATCTAATTTCAAATGTTCATATTGAGGGAAATACGAAAATTGGAAAAGATACAAAAATTTTTCCATTTGCTAGCATCGGAACACAACCCCAAGACCTTAAATTTAAAAACGAAAAAAATAGTTTATTAATAGGCGAAAAAAATATTATACGAGAATACGTTACAATAAATCCTGGTACTGAAGGGGGTGGATCTAAAACTATAATAGGGAATAACTGTTTGTTTATGATTTCTTCTCATATCGCTCATGATTGCAAGATTGGAAACAACGTAATCATAGCCAACAACGTTCCTTTAGGAGGGCACGTATCAATTGAAGATAATGTTGTGATAGGCGGTAATTCTGCTGTTCAACAGTTTACGAGAATAGGAAGACTGGCGATGATTGGAGGAATGACAGGAGTTTTAAAAGATGTTACCCCATTTGCTCTATCGATTGGAAATAGAAATTACCTACAAGGACTAAATTTAATAGGTTTGAGAAGAAAAAAGTATGACAATAAAAAGATCATGGGACTGGACAAAGCCTACAAAGAAATATTTAGCTCAAAAAATTTACATGAAAATTTAAGTAAAATTAACGGTGAATATAAAGATAACGAACTTGTATCTGAGGTTATAAAATTTATTGAAAAAGATAAAAAGAGACCTATTTGTTCACCGCAAAATTAAATTATGATTGGGCTTATTTTTGGAGAAACCGACTTTCCAAAATATATATATAGAAAGATTAAATATAAAAAAAAGTACCTTATAATCGATCTCACAAGAAAAAAGTTATTTAGAAAAGACAAAAATTCATTTTCTGTATCGATAGGTCAATTTGGTAAAATGATTTCCATATTAAAAAGAAATAATTGTAAGAGAGTTTTATTTGCTGGAAAAGTCCAAAAACCAAACTTTTCTAAATTGAGATTAGATATTAAGGGAATTTATTATATGCCAAGAATTATTAAAAAAGCTAAACATGGAGACGCATCCCTTTTAAAAGAAATAATAAATATTTTTAAAAAAGAAAAAATTCAAACCATTAGTTCAACTACATTTACTCCAGAGATTAGTTTATCAAAAGGTAATTACACAAAATATAAACCTAATTTAAAAGATAAAATAGATATCAGAAATGCTTTGAAGGCTTTAAGTAAATCTAATCAATATAGCCATATTCAGGGAGCTATTAGCAGAAATAACTTCATTATTTTAGAAAAAAAAGAAGGAACTCAAAAAATGCTTAAAAAAATTAAGAAAATTGAAAATAAGGCAAATGGGGTTTTAGTAAAATTTCCCAAAAAAAAACAAGATAACAGAGTTGATTTACCCACTGTAGGTTTAAAGACATTAAAACAATGTAAAGCGTCAGGAATTAAAGGAATAGTTCTAAAAAATAAAAGAAACATTTTTTTAGATAAAAAAAAATCTATCAACTTTGCAAAGAAAAATAAGATGTTTATTTTAGTAAAATGAGAAAAATAATTTTATTCTCTATAATCTTAATTTTTAAATTTTCAAATTTAGCTGCTAAAGAACCAAAATTAGAGGAAATTATTAGTGGTTTAAAAGGTCCTTGGAGCTTTTCATTCATTGATGAGAGCAGAGTATTAATTACTGAAAAATCAGGTAAACTTTTTTTAACAGATATAAAAAATAAAAAACTAAGTAAAATTAAACATAACCTTAATATACTTGTAGATGGACAAGGAGGGTTGCTTGAAGTTCTATATTTTAACGAATTTGTATATGTGTCATATTCCGAGAATAGAGGAAAAGGTAAATCAAGTACTTCTGCAGCTAGAGCTTCATTTAATGAAAAGGAATTAAAATTTAAGAATATTTTCAGAGCAGAACCACCAATTAATTCAGGTTATCATTTTGGATCGAGATTAGTTATTAAAGATAATTTACTTTATATTACGGCGGGTGAAAGAGGCGAGGGTATGATTGCCCAAGACTCAACAAAACATCCAGGAAGTATAATTAGAATTCACTTGGATGGAAGAATTCCTAAAGATAATCCTAAATTCAAAGGTAAAGAAAACTGGTTACCAGAAATCTTCCAAATTGGTGTTAGAAATCCGCAAGGAATGGATTTATCACCTTTCGATAATAAAGTTTATTTAACAAATCATGGGGCTAAAGGTGGTGATTGGTTTGGCGAAGCAAGATACGGAGAAAACTATGGATGGAAAATATTAGGGTGGGGTGGCACAAATTACACTGGTACAAAAATAGGACCAAAATGGAAACTTGGCTTCACTAAAGCAATTAAATATTGGGTGCCTTCAATAGCTG